>TARA_R110002003_G_scaffold143_18_pt1 | contig 23856 bp, 16 predicted proteins | sample TARA_R110002003 | Tara Oceans TARA_R110002003 (sample SAMEA4396441) | marine metagenome | biome: Westerlies Biome; feature: [SRF] surface water layer (ENVO:00010504); material: water (ENVO:00002006), including particulate matter (ENVO:01000060) such as... | depth 5 m
TGCTTCGCGCGCTTTAGCATTTCGACTGTCGATACATAAAGCGTCGACCCAGACGACAACGTCGGAGCTCAGACGGCGGAAATACTTCAAGGCATCATAAAGGTTCCTCCGCACGATGATGGGCGCAACATTGCGCGAATGACGCTTCTTGACAATTCCTGCCGGTTCAAAGAAGACGTCTATTGGCGTAGGTTCGTCTTCGCTGCCCCAACAGTACGAAAGCGCGTCATACTGGACGTCAACGCCCAAGCTCCCGAAAACCCACGACGCGACTGTGACCGACAACGGAGAGTCCTTGGGTCCTGGATGAATGGTTGCAATTTTAACCGTTTCTGAGTCAAGCTTGTCCCTCAAATCCTGAACGACCTTTCGAAAGACTTTCCACCATACCCTCTTCCTTCGCTGTATTCTGAGCTGCCTAGCCAGTCGGCGTTTTCGAAGTATTGTCATGACGAAGTGGGAAAGGCTTCTCCCCTTGATCGATATATCCTCATCCTCTCGGTTCCTTTGAATTACAAGCCTGATGAGCCGAATCAGACGGGATCTCGGGTCTTGCAACGTGTGCCAATACCGCGGCAATGTATACCTGGATATCGAGGGTCCCCTGGTAACATGAAGGGAACCTGCGCCAAGCTGCGATATCTTCTTATCTGGAGGTGTAAAGCTACTCTGACGATGCACCGTCACACCTGGTGTCTTCAGCTTAGCCTGCTTTAAATCAGCCACCTGGGTATCCATCGCATCCTTCCGATCTGCTATTATTTGCTTCTCAACAGCAGTCTCGGTGACATGAGCTGAAGTCGCATCACCATCTTTCGGCAACAACAGTAGGTTTCCGGATTCGACGACATCGATAAAGGAATATGCTGCATTTTCCGGGAGGATGTTCCACAAAGCTATGGGCAGGGATACCAGAAGCAGAGTCGATCGAGAATGGAATTTGGCTTCTATTTTGACGTGTTCGAAGGATAGCGGGGCTGTTGCGAACCATTCAGCCCAATCTTGGACGTCTCCTGGTTGTTCAGGATCTGTCAAACGGATCGATATCAGTACTCGGCTTTCTGACTTGATGCTGTCTTCGTTCAGTTCGCACAGCCTCGGAAGTTCGGCGTCCTGCGATATACCATCAGGCCCTGGGTAGCGAAGTGCAATGCTTCCTGGCCGCTGGCTATTTGATAATGGAACATATATGGGCGTGACGCGGAGGTTGTGTCTCGTCTGGTGAGAGTAAAGACGCTGGAAAAGAGCGGTGATATGGAAAAGAGAAGGCTCATTTCTTGCCTGGATAGCTTTCATCTCCGTGATTATAGCTCGGGTAAATGAGTTTGCGTCCAGAGCCGAAGTGCTATCGCTCACTCCTCCAGCAGCAAGAAGCTCTTTCACTCCACTGTGCTCGTCGTCGATGGTGGCAGACGCGAAACAGCAGTCGAGAATTATGAGTAAATTACCACTACAGTTCATTAAGTTGTATTGCAAGCGTGTCCAGTCAAGTTCTGGTGTTATGCGGAACGTTCCTGGGGGCGAGTTCCTCCAGGCGTACCATATGCTTCGACCGGACCTCTCGTCTATTCTACCATGGCCCCCGTAGTAGACGATGAGTAGCTGAGACGAGTCCAATGCATGCTCATTCCGCGCTGAGACTAGTCTGCCCTCAAGCATCTGCTCGCTTCTGCTTGAGGGTATCGGAAACCACGAGGTAGTCAGTTTCATATCGGCGGTGAACTGGAATTGTTGCATAATGGCCCCCAGCTCCTCAATCTGGCTTTTGGAATCAAGTTCGTGGTCCTCTTCCCAGCTAAGGGATAAAATGTGCGCGGACTGATAGTATCCCGGCTGTCTAGGGAACATGGCTTGCACGCATTCATCTAAATCGGCGGCAAACTGCACCAAACTCGGTGCGTGGGGCATATCCAGATATGGGTATTTTGTTGAAGTAGGGTGATGCCTGCATGGTGGAGAACATTCTCCGCTCCTGGATGCGTCTGAGGTAGTCTTGTCAGCAGCGCTTCGCGGACCTCGAATATCAAAGCACGTGGGGAGTATTAAATCATCGGTTTCCAGAAGGACTAATCCAACTCACATCCATCATCCAAAAATACGGTAGCGGCCTCAGACTCTTCCCCTGCAGATGAATGACCTGTGTCGTTCACGACAGGCCGCTTCCGCTTTGATCCGCCCTGAGCGGAGGACTGGAGTCCTCCTTTTCGGGCTTGTTTTCTTGGAGGCATCTGGATAGTGTCCCTCGATGTGCCTTGACGAGGCTCGACGAGATCTGAGGGCAAGGACTGCCTCCCCTTCGACGCTTTTAGTCTCCTGTTCAGGATCCAAGCAATTTGCGCAATGAAAGACGATGCCGAGCGAAACACATAGAATAGCCGCTCAACGAGTCTTGCGAAGTATTTTGTTGGAAGGTGGTATCGGGGTGTTTCAGCCTCAGCTGGGCGATTACGCGCCCGCAACGCAGGCGCGGCTGAACACCGCCACCAGTCCGCCGTACATGTGCGCCCTCGCCCATGTCCAGCCGCATCGAGCCAAAAAGCAATTCGAAAGGCTGACGACATATCTTCCTCCACAGCTCCTCTCTCCACTTCAGAATACTCACTCAGCCCAGACCCAGCTTCATTCACCATGCGAGGGCAAAATAAACGAAGATTCGATCGCGATTATGCGCAATTGATGATCAACCACCCATGGGGCTGGGGTCTCTACAAACCGGTGCCATCCCCGCAGCTGAAGCCAGGCAGTTGCGGCTACTTCGACGCTGCGGGGTATTGGCAGCCGATTGTCCAGCTTACTGAAAAGCTTCCCGAGAATTGGAAAGCGGCTGAACCGCCGTTGAGAGTCGTGACTGAGAAGGGCTCGACACCGTGGGGGCCAAAGACTTCGGACCGAGTACAGACCGTCAGTTTTGATCTCCAGACTGGATCTCAGTACGTCCAACTTTCGTTTCGGCCCGGCAATAATACATACCTTAATTTTACAACCTGCCGACCATCAAAAGACTGGAACGCGAAGTCTGTACAGCCTGCCTGTCTGAGCCTCAATGCAGGATATTTTGATGCAAAGGTACAACGCTGGGGTGTATTTAGATAGGCACCCTGGCGTTGGCCAGCAGGCTGAATCTTCTCCATAAAGACCTCCTCCCGTAGCAGTTCTTGCTAACAGCCTTCTCTTCTAGACTGCCTAACGTACCAGTGCACGTATCCGTGCGCACCAAGTTCGTCAGTGAATCGAACTCTGGCGCAGTCCTTGTGACTTCTGGAACCGTCAAGTCGCACAGCCTCAACAACGGCGGCGCCAACACGGCGCTCATGTGGATGTCGGAAAACTCCGAGGAAATCCTGCGCCTTCACAGCCGCGCACTGAAAGAGCACGGCATCTGGATCGTCACCCGCACGCACACGAGCACGAACTGCGGCCTCGCGTTCATGCAATCCAAGTCCGCGACCGTCGAAATTGGACTGACGGCCAGCGCCCAGAACGCCTTGACCATTTCACCCGCGGCTCGCTGGAGCGTCGCTACCAAAGGCAGCGAGACGGAGCTGTATGATGATAACAGGGGCCGTGTCGTGTTCATGAGTGGCATCTACCTGACAAAATCGCGCATGCCGTTCTCCGACAAGATCAAGTCTACCGATAGACAGGAGAAGCAGGACATTTTAAGGGGCGGTAGTCATGATCTTCCACGCGTTATTGAAAAGGGTCCGAGTGGGAGCGACGTGGACCTCACGTGGACGTTCTTTCCGCCAACGACCAGCGTGGACCGTGATGCGATCGCTCAAGGACAGTTTCCGCTGTTCGATACAGCCGCGCCTAAAACAACCAGCACGCCAAATTCCACTGAGGCGAGAAGCACTCGGCAGACGACAAGGCAAGCGACATTGAAGAGTTTGGAGAAGCAAAATGCAGGGTCAAAGCGTAAGCAAGAAGGCAATGCCGATGGGGAGGAGCAGAAACCATCGAGCAAAAGGAAGCGATCATAAGCTGTACTGCGGCTGTACTGTAGTTTTTAAGTTTTACGTACATGCGCCTAAGTTAATGTCTAACTAGGCACCATGTCATAGCCAAGCCGGCATACTCTGTGCATGGGTAATATATTTACGGAGAATATTTCCAGGAATGGTGCGACCGACCACGAATCCTTTTTCAAGTGTTTGAAGTAAACGCCGACGATCCTCGTAACCACTCAAGCCACCTAAATCGGCACGACGTAGATATAATACCTCACATCGTTCGTCATGGCATTAGGCTGCGTCCTCAACTGCGTGTCAATATACGAAACGCCATCAATGTAATCTGCCACATGCGTGTCAGCGCCACAGTTCTCGCACTTCCATTGAACAGTAACTTACTCCTGATATCCTGGGTGTTAGGATTAGCAAGGCCGGTTGCGCCGTTGCGGTGGCCCGCGAGCCAGCGATCGCGGCCATAGAACGACTGGCACTCGTTGAGGCACTGGACGTCTGCGTTCAAGTCGGAGCTGCGGGGGCGGAATAGTCAGCGATGTGCAGGATGCAGAATACGTGTGGATCATACTTCAGCGCGGCACCGTTGTTCCATTGCGACTGAGATTGGCCCTTGAATTTGCTGCAGCATTCACGGAGCAGGCCCCAGTTCTGCTTGAAGATGCCGAAGTTGGCCGAGTCGTTCTGCTTGTTGTCGCCGTAGGCGTAGTTCGTGTCCATCTTCTCCGTCTCGAGCATGGCGATGGCGAGGTTGAAGGAGTTGGCGCCGGCAGCGGTGACTTGCTGCTTGCGCTGGCCGAGCCCGGCGATGGTGTAAGAGCCTGTCTCCTGGCGGGCCTGGAGAGTGGTTGATGCGGCAGGCTCGGGGATGGCGGCTGCGGAGGCTCCGGTGGCCAGAAGGGCGGTGGCGACGGTGGTGAACTTCATGGTGGTGGAGTTGGCCTTCAATCTGCAGTGGACGGTGCGAGTGTTGGTGCAGATATTGACAGAAGACGACCGTGGTTTATATATCATGTCATCCACGATGGCTATGACCAAACATTGTTTTCCTGTCCTACTCTCTTTCTGCTTCGGGAGCGGAGCGCCATATGCACCCCAGTGTCGCCAATCTTCGAAATGCGGGAAGGATCCTGGTGAAACTGCCGCGAAAGGTGACTTCAAGAGATTCTTTACAACGTGGAATGACCATCTACTCCACCACGTGTGACCAGTGCCGGAGCGACTGCTTCCGTTTCCTCTCCTGGCAGGGCGCTTGTGCGCAGAGTGGCGGTTTAAATGCTCTCCTTCATTTCGCAGTCTTGTTTCATAGTTCTTGTGATGCTTCGTCAAAATTCAAGCGGTGGAAGTTTTGAAGCCGTCCGAATGTGGAACGTCCTTGCTCGGAACTGTCATCTCCGCGGCTAATTTGGCGAGGCTCGTGTTTCTTGTCGCGCTACAAGTCATCTATTCGAGAACTCGAGAACAGTGACAGGGTTCTCCACATCCAAGCGTAGAAGATGATTGGCTCGGAACAAAACCTGGAGACTAATGAGATCCACGGCTGACAGTCAATGTGAACGACTTTACCTTGACCAGATCAGCCAGCACCTTGATATCTGTCCTCGACTTCGACGATCCTAACCTTGTCCAATACAAAGGGCTTTAAGAAGTGATGAATACCATCTCTGGCGTCTCGCATGAAACTTATCGGATGCGGTTTAGCGGACGACGCACCTCGCGATCATGGACCATCCAGCCTACGAGCACGTAATATGGCCGAGTCTGCATGATTCAGACATCCAGCAATGGCAAGTTCAGGCGGGTGCAGTGGAGACTGGGGCACAACTGGTCGAGTGGAGATACTGAAAGCCGGCGGCTTTCTGGGATGAAGTCCATACCACCCGTGGAATAGATCCACGAACCATCTGGAATGAGATAATTGGAGTCGTTAAGCGCATGTGTGGCACAATCAGCCAAGAAAATATTACCAGCGCTCGGCCAGGCTCCCGGAGAGGGTAAGATAAAGACTGCGATGACCCACAGACGACCACTTCTTCCCTACCGGCATACCACTTCTTCGCTCACCGTTCCAAGGATACCCTTACCGGCAAACATGGCACCTTAGCGCATCAAATGAACGTTTCCTTCCCCGCGCACGGTCCCTCGTCGAGCACCTCGTGCTCCGGAATCCTGCCGTCCGCAAACGGCGCCGTGATAGCAATAGTATCCTGATCGGAAGGATATCTCGTGATATGTCCAATACCTGTCGTATCGGCCGCAAAGAGCAAGCCCCCCTTACCGCCAACGATCCAAAGCTCGACCGAGTCGTCCGGGGGCAAAGTGATGTGCGCAAAGCCAGACAGAAAGTGTACAAGCTGTGGAACAGGTGCGGTGTGTAGACCGCCGTCGTAGCGCGGTGGGAGGATCGTGTATGCCAGGTTGGTGTTGTTGCTGATAATGGCGGTTTGTGTGCCGCTTATGCCTGGCGTTGACGAACGCTTGAACACCGATTTGAGCCTCCAGCATTGGATGACGGTGTTGTTGTTTCTCGTAACGAGTGCTGGCGCGATTAGGTAGGTGCTGTTGGTGTCTGTCTGGGCAGAGGTGAGAGGGAGAAGAGGAGCGAGAGCGGCGATGAATATAGTGATGCGCATCATGTAGTATAGGTAGTGTGGATGAGATTAAGTTGGACGGAAGGACTGAAGCGAGAAAATTCGGGATGATATACAAACCTCTCAAACACCGAGTACCTGGTCTAGAAGTGCGAATGGTGACAAAGAGATGCAGCTGACGCTGCTTACGGTAAGTTAGCACATTGGAGGAGCAACATGAAAGGTTTCCGGGCGGGGTAAGCCGCACGGTGACTTTGAATCGCGTCTCCATGGTAGAGACGGCCTGTCATCCACCGTAGCTATAAGACTCGGTGCTTCAACGAGTCGCTAAGTGAGCTTCGATGCAGCCATGTTCGTGACGGCTTGTGAAAGACGGACGCATGAAGGGTGAATTGTGCGGCGATGGTGTCCACATCCCACACAGTCATTAATACCAAGGGTTATCGCATCGCTTGAACGTCGCAGAAACAAAATTGACATAAGCTCACAGGATAAGCCGTGGTGTTGGAGAACATGGCGACGTCAAAGGGGCTGGACTTTAAGGTGCTTAGTCAGGCGGCCTCGGCCGGCGGAGGAAATTCAACGTCGACTTCGTCACCATTCGAGACGGCTAGAGGCATTCGCCATCACCGCGCGCCCGCCACAACAACCCTCTCTGCTGCCTGCCCACGGTAACATACCAACGGCGCGGCATCACACGCCCAATCTACACCCGCAGGTCCCCCGTTCTTCCCGCTCGCCATGTCCACGCTCCTCCGCCGGTCAGGTCATCTCGCCCGCATTGCCAGACCAAGCCTCAACGCCGCATCACGAGCGCCACTCACATTACGGAGACGTGTTCCCATCCCGCAGTGCATATACGCCCAACAGCGCGCACGGAGATTTGCGACAGGCCCGCCCGAGGATCCTAAGAACAAGAAGGACGATGAGGTAGCGAAGAAAGACGGCGAGAAGCCTGCATCGGATGGGGCCAAGGATGGCGAGAAGGATGCGACACAGGAGATGGCGAAGCTGACACCGGAGGAGGAGAAGCTGCTCGATCAGCTGGTCTCGTTTGTGTCAATGGGCGTGCCCAAGGCGCAGAAGGAAGCCATCAAGCAGGCAATGGAGGAGATCAAGAAGACTGGCATCCCGCCGGAGCTGCGCCAGGAGATGGACCGCCTGGCGCGCGGCGAGAAGCTGGACCTCGCCACCGCAGCCAAGATCTCACGGTTAACGACCAACATGGCACGCAAGGCCGCCGAGCAGCAGCGCTTCAAGGGCGACGGCACCGAAGAGTCGCAGCAGAAATCAGGCGCGCACGACCCGGGTCCACAGGGCAAGGAGAAGGGCTCCAAGGGCGGTGCAGGCGGATCTGGGGGCCCATCGGCTGGCGGCAGCTTCGACACCAACACGGTCCTCATCACCGCCTTCCTCACCTACCTGACGTACAAGATGATCTTCCCCGGCGAGAACACAAAGGAGATCACGTGGCAGGAGTTCAGGACGACCTTCTTGGACAAGGGCCTGGTGGAGAAGATTGTCATTCTGAACGGCAACAAGGCGAAGGTGCACCTGCACCGCGAGGCCGTTGCATCCATGTACCCAGATTCGCCGTCGGTTAACCAGAACTTCTACTACTACTTCACCATCGGCTCCGTCGAAGCGTTTGAGAGGAAGATGGACGACGCGCAGTACGAGCTCGGCATTCCCAGCTCGGAGCGTATCCCTGTTGCATACTCAAGCGAGATCTCCTGGTTCGGCACATTCATGTCTTTTGGCCCCACAATTCTTCTGCTCGGTTCGCTGTTCTACTTCACCAGGCGCGCAGGTGGAGGTGCCGGCGGAGGTGGATCCGGTATTTTCGGCATGGGCAAGAGTCGGGCGAAGAGGTTCAATCACGAGACGGACGTCAGGGTCAAGTTTGCCGATGTCGCCGGCATGGACGAGGCCAAGCAAGAGATTATGGAGTTTGTGTCCTTCTTGAAGGATCCTGGACGCTTCCAGAAGCTCGGAGCCAAGATTCCCCGCGGTGCGATTCTTTCTGGACCTCCAGGTACTGGTAAGACGCTTCTCGCCAAAGCTACCGCTGGAGAATCTGGAGTTCCGTTCTTTAGCGTCAGTGGTTCAGAGTTCGTGGAGATGTTCGTCGGTGTCGGTGCATCCCGTGTGCGCGATCTCTTTGCAAATGCGCGAAAGAACACACCGTGCATCATCTTCATTGATGAAATCGATGCCATCGGACGGGCGCGATCGAAGCAAAACTTTGGCGGTGGCAACGACGAACGCGAGGCCACCCTGAATCAGATCTTAACAGAGATGGACGGATTCAATACTACCGAGCAGGTCGTCGTCCTTGCTGGTACCAACCGAGCCGACGTTCTGGACAAGGCTCTCATGCGACCGGGTCGCTTTGACAGGCACATCAACATTGACCGACCAACAATGGACGGCCGAGCGCAGATTTTCGGCGTGCACATCAAGAAGATCATCACGAACGAAGACTTGGAGTTTCTCAAGGGCAGGTTAGCAGCTTTGACGCCAGGCTTCTCCGGAGCCGATATCGCCAATTGCGTCAACGAAGCAGCTTTGATTGGTGAGTCTTCTGACATGTCTCTAGTATCTATACACTAACATGCTGTAGCCGCACGCCACCAAGCAGAATCCGTCGCGATGGTGCACTTCGAGCAAGCTATCGAGCGCGTCATTGGTGGCCTAGAGAAGAAGTCTCTCGTCCTTAAGCCAGAGGAGAAGAAAACTGTCGCCTACCACGAAGCCGGCCACGCCATTTGCGGCTGGTACTTCAAGTACGCCGACCCCCTCCTCAAGGTGTCCATCATCCCGCGCGGCCAAGGCGCCCTGGGCTACGCACAATACCTGCCCAACGGCGACACATACCTCATGAACGTCAACCAGCTCATGGACCGCATGGCCATGACGCTCGGCGGCCGCGTCTCGGAAGAACTGCACTTCGACACCGTCACCTCGGGCGCGTCAGACGACTTCCGCAAAGTCACGCAAATGGCAACCGCCATGGTCAGCAAGTGGGGCATGAGCAAGAAAATCGGCTACATCTACTTCGAAGACTCGGAGCAGGGCCAGCAGCTCACCAAGCCCTTCTCCGAAGACACGGCCAAAAACATCGACATGGAGGTCAAGCGCATCGTCGACGAGGCCTACACCCAGTGCAAAGACCTGCTCACAGAGAAGAAGCGCGAAGTCGGCCTTGTGGCGGAGGAGCTGCTCAAGAAGGAAATGATCGGTAGAGAGGATATGATCCGCTTACTCGGCCCACGGCCCTTCGAAGACCCGGCCGATTTCCACAAGTACTTCTCCGGCGAGCATGGCAAGGTGCCCGGGCTGATTGAGCCCAAGGGCGACGACGGCGTTAAGGGGCCGTTGGTGCCGCCGGCGCCGGCGACGTTCAGAGAGCTGGATGTACGGCGGTGATTGATGGAGGCTGCGAGCGGGGGTGTTCTTCGTTTTTCTTCTTGGCATGGCGTGGCGGAGGTTCTCAGTCCTCCACTCTTGATCTGGTGCATGCTGGGGGTGTAACTTTTTGGTAGCGAATCTTACTAGACTGGTGGCTGCTGCGGCGCGCGCATGGGATAGCGTGGGCGCCTGTTGTAAAATAGTAGAGTGGTGTGAATAGGATGATGTTAAAAAGGATTTCACTATGTTGCTTTTGTCTGGCTCCCCGGATGCAAAAGCTGTCAAACCGTTCGTCGGGGTACGATGGCCGCTCTGGCAGGGAATGCAGTTGGGTTAGCGGTCGAGGTGCGAGGAGTAGCCGTGTGTGGTCTGGATGTGTGTTATTGAGACTGGGAATTTTCTTTTAGGCGGGAAGGCATTCGAGGCAGCGTATGTTGGTCATGCATTATACAGTCACGCATGACTGGCTCACGTCCTCATCGTGCCCGATGATAGCTCGCATACTCGTCCTCCACCAATTGCAAGCACGTGCAATGCCGGTGTCAGACATAGCAGGTCCATCGACTAGGAAAGCATACACGTTTTGAGGCTGTATGGCACCTAGCGGGAAGTGAGGGTAATGGTTGTACATTCTATTCATCGACCGAGTATGATTCCGCCCTGCTCGCCTCCCCGCTGTTAAGTGTACAAGATGCATGCATCATTCCTCCATCTCGACCTTCCCCATCCCAGCACATCTACTCCTCATCGCCAAACAGCGCACGCCCCGTCTTGCTGTTGTAAAACTCGTTCCTATCCGCGTGTCAGTCGTCAATCCACACCACCCACACACCCACACCCACACCCACCAACCACCCCCTCTCAAAGGCCAACTTACTTCTCAATCGCCCACTGCATGCACCCATACGCCACCAAAAACGGCGGAATCGTATACAAGACCTGGTTCCGCGAGCGGCGCATCACGTTCCAGAAGCCCTTGCCGATGAACGTGGCCATGGGGCGCTGGCGGTTCGGGCTGAGCGAGTACGTCACCACGCCTTTGCCGGGCCGGCCGCCGCCCTCGTAGGGGTTGCCCCAGGAGCCGATGTGCCATCTGCGAGTTGTGTGTCAGTGTGCGATGGGCCTTCAATGGCTGTGTGTGTGTGTGCGGATAGCCGGGGGGAGGGATTGCGTGCGGTGCAAGCGGGTGTGGGCCGAGACGTACGTGATTTTGTGGCGCGCGTTGGGATCGGAGCCGCCGCCTGCCATTGTGGAGATGTGGTGTGGTGCGGGTTTGCGTGGGAGGTGCCAATTGCGGGAGGGGAGGGTGGACGTTGGGGTGAGAAGATGGGCGGGTTGGAGCTTCTTCGTCTGCCAAGGGATTGGGGCGCTAGAGCGGATGGGGAATGGCCCGGCTGGGGGGAGTAAGCATGGCGGTGATTGGAGATGGGGGAGCGGTTCTTCACGACAGCCTTGCGATGCGGATATGAGAAGTAGATTATATGGAGTTCATGGTTTTGTAAGAGCGGATGGAAGATGGCTTGACAGTCTACTGTGTAGTACACCACGGCACAGCATCACACGTCCCCGCCCTTCCCATCCGGCACGCAAATGCCCTGCAGAATGCGCAACTTATCGCAGTCGACGCCATCGTTGCCCGCAATACTCTTCAACTCGTCCACCGTAATCCCAAACTCCTTGCCAATCTCCCAGCACGTATCGCCCGTCTCGATCTGGATCTGGCTCGTGCCATTCGCGCAATCCAGCCTCTCCGTGCGATGCGCCCACGGCATACCGGCGCCGCCCCAGTTCATGTCGACGAGCTTGAACATGACGAGCAGGAAGACGAGGATGGCGAGCGCAAAGGGCATGAACATGCGCACCGAGGACCAGTGCTCGGCGTAGGTGCGCTCGTTGCGCGACTGCGCTTCTTGCGGCGTGTAGCGCTGCCCCACGGGTTCCAGGTCGCCGTAGCGAGCGCCTGGGGCCGACTCGTAGAGCGTGCCGTCCGTGTCGCGGAAGGTGTAGCGTTCTGTGTCGCTGTCGTAGCCGACGCGCTGCATGCCTTCGGGGAGGCGGCGCTCGTCCTGGAGGATGTGTCAGCGGGCTGGTCGGGTGGCATGGGAGAGGTTGAGGACTTACATCGTCCATGTCTGCCCAGCGACCCATCGTGGAGTACTATGTACTGTTGTCGAGATGTAGAGTATGCTTTGAACGGGCCTAGTTGCTCGATTGATGGTGAGATGCAGTGACTCGTGGAGAGCTTAGAACTCTCTTATGCTACAGAAGGCTGCCTACATGTTCTGGCGCAGCAGTGCTTACGGGGCACCGGACCTGAGTTTAGGATTCTCAGGCACACAGCCCGACGCGTGGGCTGACATGTCGTCAACTTCGTGATTGGAGGTCATCGTGGCTCAGCCACTTGGGAGCTTGGCGACGCATTTGGGGTTTCATCCTCATTCGTCTTGATCGTCAAAGTAGAAGTCAGCAGCCGATCACGAAACTGGGATGAAATGCCGACTGCTAGATTGGCGGAGCTTGTGAATCATTCTTATACATCGCAACGCAGATCCTGACAACGCCCTAGTCTCTGCATTGAGTACCCCGTTGTTGCGCTGCCAGACCCCACAATGTCAATCATTGCTCCTCAAGTGCGTCCTCGAGCCCTTCTGAGTTGTTCCAGCACCGCCATCCTTATGATCCTTGCCATGTCCCCACCCTGTTCCTCCGCCGCCAGATGAGTAGACGCACTGAACACACGCCCGTTCCTCACAGACGCGGGGCCCAGATCGTTCAACGGCACGCGAGCTCCATGTGCCAACAGCAACACCACCATATCGACATGCTTGCCTCGGACCGCACACTCCAGAGGTGTCATCTTGTCTTCATCTTCCGCAGCCACAGGATCGTTGACTGCTGCGCCCTTGTCCAATAGCATCTTCGCTGCCACGAGCCAGCCGTGTTTAGCGGTGATCTGCAATGCAATCGTGCGCCAGTCGTGATCAGGTCGATGCATACATTTCCTCATCCCCGGTTTGTCCAACAAGTACTGAATGACGGCCGCATGTCCGCATTTGCAAGCCCACAAGAAGTCGCTGTATGCGGGCCGGCAGTTCGCCCACACGTGGTGACGGTTGATAGGCTTCGCTGGAACGTCACACATTTGCAAAACCTCGAGGTTGCCCGTCCGAATTGCCCATGCTCTGCAATGAAGCTTTCTTGCTCGAATAATCTCTATCGGTGCCCTGAAGCTGTAGTACCAGCCGAGGAGTGTGGGTAGCATAGCGGTCCGTCTCTGCTGCATGCAGGTGTCGATGGTGCGCCAGAGATGCTGGCGGACGTCGTCTGAGGGCGATAGATGCTCGAAGATGAAGGCCGCTGCTTGTACTTGGCCATTGACGGCCGCTGCTAGTAATGGAGATCCGTATAGTTCGCTGTACGTTGCCGCGCTGCGGACTTTGTTGACGAAGAACAGCAGTGCAGGTTGATTGCCCACGGCTGCAGCGGCAGCCAACATACCTATCGTATCCGACCTTCCCATGTTGTCTCTCACGACAACAGAGTCGTCATATGGGCCCTCCGTCAAGTAGGCAATGATGTCCTCGCAGGACAACACTGCAGCGACGGTGTTACAAAGCTGTGCTCGACAAGTTTCCTTTTGAACCTCCGAGTAGTCATGCGCGAATGGTAACAGGAACTCGACGGTCGCGTCGATATGCCTTAGTAAATAGTCGTTCCTGCACTTCTGGGGACTCATTTTGAACAGAACGGAATGCATGGTAAGGATTGCGAGGCGCCTTCGTCGATGAAAACTGTACTCGGTGAAGGTTTCAATGGCATGGCGACCACTAATGTCATCGTATATTGCACGTGCCAACGTCTCTTTCGAGCGTTAACAGGCTTTGTTGCATGGAAAATGGTTACCTACTGCATGTACATCGCACTCGAAAGGCGAAAGCAATGTCTGTGTCGCACACGAGAGCGTGCACGATCTCTCCGAGTAGCTCCGGTGGTAGGGCGAGTAGGTGTGGCATAGTTGTCAGCACCGCGTGTAGTATATCGTCGTGCGCATCGAAAGTATGTGTTAGATTAGAGGAGTCGCGGGTTTTAGAGTGGTACCGATGTTTGCCAAGACATATAGCACGTCGCGAGACTACGCATAGCTAGGTGAAAGGGAGTAGTGACGATGGCGATGACGTATCCTGGAGACGTTTGTGTGCATTCTTCTCAATGGGACGGTGGCGCTGGGATCGCTATTCTCTCGACTGTGTAGTCCACCTTTTTCTGTATGCCGCCGATGGGTCTCAACTCTGTCTCACTTCCAAACTGAGAACTATCATTCCTCTTCTTGTCACTACTCGGTAATCTTATGATTTATTTGCGAGTCCAGTCTTCTCTACTTAGCACCCTTTGCGCTCTGCTCTTCAATCCTAACCCGCCGTGGGGCTGCGCAGATCCGTATGCAGGTGGAGCCGACGGATCTGGCCGAGTATGTCCAACTTTGCTGTTGAGCAAGAATCTAGATGCCGGAAGTGTTAAGATGAACGAGGGACCCCAGAATGCCCAGATCCATATATCTGATGAATAGAACTCGTAGTCTCCACGATTCTCTTCTCCTGCAGGACGTGATCTTTTCATAGCTTGCGTGAAGCCTTTCCCGTGCGCTTGTCCCGGTCAAACGGTAAACACAGCTCAGCTGCAGTACCCTACCCGCGACAAGCTCGCTTACATACTCAAGGAAATGAAGCAGCTGCAGGGGCAGGGCGCGTGCCCATCAATTGGGAAGGCAATGGGGCTCCTCCCAGGGTTGTGCCCCGCAGAACCTGTATTTGAAAAAATGCAAAACTTCAGGCTCTTCAAAGGCACATTTGAGACATGTTGGTATGAAGATGAAGTGTGCAATGAAGGGTTCGTGTTCGGTGTTCGTTCTGACTACAACGGACCGCTCGATTTACACGTTGGCCACTTTCCATCCACCAGGTAACAAGTTTGTGTATATCTTCAAAGGATCGTATTTGGTGCAATCTCCTCCAGTCTTCTCAGGTTGTCAGCAGGGTAGCTTTGGAACACCGGCTGACCGCCACCTGCATCGTTCATGTAGAGGTACTTTGCATCGTACGACTTGGATGCAAGCACACGATTGATGTCGGCAGTGATGGCATCAGCGGCGGCACGCACTCTGATGTCATAGTTGGCGTCTGTCCAAGTCCAGTTCTCAATCATCCAGAAGAAAGGCGCCTTCGAAAGGTCAACGCCCTGAGGGTTCCCGCCGGTCTTGCCGCTGTGCGAGAGGAAGTACTTCGTTACGGGCTGGAACGGGATCGACGCCTGCATATTCGCGACTCTAGACAATCTTGTTGTCACACCTGGAATGAATGTATCGTGCTTGAGCTGAACAGCTTCACGATTAACAATTGATGAAAGGGTGCGGAACTCCTGGCGCAGCCCAAGAGGTTGCAAAGGGTCAGTTGATATGAAGTAATCTAATATGGATTGTAGAGAAGTAGGAATCGGCCACGGGAGCTAACATCGGAGTAGTGAAGTTTTCAAAGGCGCTTGGGCTGTCTTTCAAAGAGTCGTAGAACTTTGCGGTTGCATACACTGTGAGATTTGCAGCGGGGAAGGTCAAGATTGTCGGAATGATGGCTGCCTTTGGATCTGCAGGAGCGCCATATCTGCCAAAGTTATACACGCCGTCCAGATAGCCAGTCGCCTGCGTTTGGTCGGATTGGGCGATACCGACCCAGACATTGCTGGAGGAAACAGTCCTCAAATCGAATCGGGTAACGATGCAAGAAGACTTTCCACCACCTCTTAAAGCAAAGAATAGATCAGAGTAGGCATTGGTAGCCGTAGCCTCGATAATCAAACCGGTAGCGAGAACGCACTATCGGCGTCAGTAGGGACAAAGATCTCGAGAGGCGCCGGCAACAAACCTGGTGCTTTACAACGTTATCTGACGCAAATCCATACTGAGATGAGTAGAATGAGATACCACCACCGAGGAGTAGTCCTGGGGCGCCAACATGCCCGACACGACCGCCCAAAGCAGCGAGTCTAAATGGCTTCAGGTATGCGTGGACATCCCTCTATCGGTTTCAAGGGCCGACTGAGACGGTGGAATTGTCGCCAGCTAGGGATAAGGTCGTAAGATTCGAAGAAGACAGCAAAACATCAGATTTTTTGATGCCATTATATCCAGGTATAGGCATGTGACAACCTCCACGAACGGCAAACTTGGATAAGGTAAGGGTAAAGTTTGTCACTGCGAATGAGGCTTGCTGGGCATCCTGCAGCACGAAAACGCAGGTAGGCGAACTATACACGATCTTCGATCAATAGGCTTAATACAAGTCAGCCAGAGGTCAGCATTTCTGGCCGAAGTCTTACGTGATTGAGTCTCATACGCGTAACCGGGCGTGTTGGGTAGGAAAGTGTTTTGTGGATAGCGAAGTTTCAGTGCTGAACATGCGACCTTCTCTCCACCAAGCGAAGTTGAGATACTGGACTCGGTGGCAATGACTTGTGCGCACAGAAGCGCTAGAACATTTGTGAGACGTAGCATACTGTCACAAACCGGGATGAGGTCGTGAGCCAGAGCATGCGGCTACTCATCACTTATAGGAGCCAATAAAATATGCGGGCTTTGTTACTATGCTTAGAAGAAGTACATCTACGTGCATAGACGGGACTTTTGCCTCTTGCGAAATCAAAGGGATGGTGCATACTCTGACGTGTCCATCAGACCAAATTAAATAGGAGGCATCAGCTTCATCAACGCACTTAGGAGGCGCGATGTCGTTCTGAATTGTGAGAAGCACACATTGCCAGTGGACGCATAACAGAGGCGTTGTTTGTGAGTGATGGCGAGTTGGGCCGCGACGCGGGAGGCGGGCGAACTACAAGTGAGCGGCGCAGTTCACGCTAGTCGCTACGCCCAAGATCCTTCACACGCGTGAGACTATTAGCGCTATTATGTCATCTGTGGCCAAACCCACGTGAATGCTAAGATTGTTTGTCTACTTTGCTCAGTTTGCTCAGTTTGGTCGTGCCTCATGATCAATGCCCCGCACCCAGATGGGAACTGGAATGTGCGCTGATTCTGCATTCATCAAACCCATCACATTCGAAATCCGTCTCCACACTAACAAACGCTCTGCATCGGCACAACATCATGGTGAGCTATTTTCTATATGCTAGAAGCTATTCAGCGATGCTGATCGACAATATCAATCAAGGCTACGGCATCCGCCGATCCAGGTCCGAACGAAGCCTACCTTAAGGTGGTCGCCAATCCGGAGAACGCATTACTCGAGTGAGTGTCAACTGCCTAGTCTCTTCGAGGCGACAGTCGGATTTGTATTTACTGTCGGGATACAAGTATCATCGCCGTCCACGGCATGAACCCCAGAAATGATCTTCATCATCCGAACAAGACTTGGACTCATCAAGAGTCCGGTACCCACTGGCTGCGAGACCTGCTCCCGTCGAGTGTTCCACATGCCCGTATTATGGCGTACCAATACAACGCCAACATTGCGTTTGAGTCATCGACTGCTGGGGTTCAGGAGCAGGCTGAGAACTTACTCCAACTAATTTTGGTCAAAAGGCAGGTACGCTGATGAGACTATCTGATTTCGTTGTAAGATGTTGATTCGGTGCATTCTGGTGATTTAGGAAGTTCATGCCCATTCTCGACCCATCCTTTTCATCGCCCATAGCTTGGGTGGTATCGTCGTCAAACAAGCGCTGGCTACAGCATACAAAACATCCTCTGGGGAACTTGCCACAATCTATGTTTTGACCTTTGCGTTGTTTCTCTTCGGAGTCCCTCACCGAGGATCAAGTGTTCCCCAACAAGCATGGGCATCCGTTGTTAGACGAATCTTTCAGCTCTGTGGCATCTCGACCAACTCCTCATTGATAAACAGTGTGACGGAGGGCTCGAGCTACGCGGAGCAATTGCACGACAATTTTAAACCCCTCCTTGATTTCTACAATGTCTTCACTGTTTGTGAGACAAAAGAAGAGCGGGGCTTTGGCATCGTAGGTGGCTCTCGAATCACTGAAAATCCAGGGTGGCTACTAACTCTGAAAGATCGTCCCGAAACAGTCGGCTTCCCTGGGCGCTTCTTCAGAGGATGTATATTACCCAGATCGCAGTCACCGAACCATTTGCAAGTTCCGAGACTCAGACGATCCGGTGTGGCAGCATGTGTCCGAAATGCTCTCGCGAGCTGCTGAGCGTGCTGTGAAATCTACGCATTATAGCTTAATCAGCGACACAAGGAAGGCTATGCTTGGTCGACTGTCTACGCATCTTGGAGGTATAACTTCTCGCATCCCATTCATTGTGCCGGATGGCTCGTATACTCATGATATCATTAGATACGCAGGGTGTTAGCCGACAAGGTACCCAATCCATTGACCAAGTCATCGAGCAAGCGCAAAACACCGTCGGGCGACTCCAAGCAGATCATGAAATTACCAGAGACCTTGATCAAGTTGTCCATGCTCAGACCGCCGAGATCTCTCGCTATACGCAGTTCTGGGGCGGTATCATCTTGACGGTTTTGTCGATCATTTCCTGGTTCGTCATGCTGCCCGTCCCTACCTTCGTGGCAAGAGCTCCTTTAGGTCTTCCAAGCCCTGTAGTTGTAATTCAGAAGGCGGAGGGGGGCCTCGAACGCCAGCAAAAGATCGTTGATCTCACCAAGCAAGCCATCAAAGCCATAGACTCCGAATGCCGCTCCGCGATACAGACGCACAACACTCTCCAGGTTTCCTTGGTTACAGGGACCAGCTCCAGCACCGTCCCTGCAGCAAACCAGCCCGAACGTGTGCGCCCTTCCCAATCAGACTTCGACACGGAAATCGCACGGACTGTCCAAAAAACGCATAGACTGACTCACCTGGATCTGGCAGAATCGGAAAGAAGACTAAAGCTCATGCAAAAAACCGTGGAAAAAGTGAAGAGCTTGGAAAATGCTGACTCGACTACATTCTGGATGGAGATGTCCCCCTACGCCAAGGAGGAGATGGAAGCGGAAAGGCAACACCGTCTGGAAAATGGGCCTGCAGGCAATCAGCAGGAAGATGATCCGGCCTGTCCTTCTTGCGTTATTCTTTGAGCGTGGACTTCACTGTAAGTAGTATATACTGGATGGAACGGCGTCTTCCTCTTATTTATATACCTAAAAAATAAACATTGTTACAATAGTGTTTTCAAAACACCGGCCTGGGCGCTATGAAATACGCGCCTCTATCCATAGGGCGTATCACATGGGGTTTCTCGACGTTCGTGGCACATCCTCTGACGGAAGTTCTGCAGGTGGTGCGCCAGGCAATTCCGATCGATGCGCATACGCCTCCTTCTCTGCGATGACTTCGTGGCCTTGAGCTTCGTAGCACGGAGGATCACCTTCTGGAGCCTCTGCCAGGTTCAGTGCCTTCGCTGTCTGCTTGTACGTTTTCAATCTCCGCGCATAGAAAATGGCTGCCCCTAACAATCCCACCCCGACAATGACACCAACAGCTATCCCGGCGATGGCTCCCGTAGAAAGACCCGATTTGCTTGAATTTCGATCTGGAAGAGGAGAATTCGAGTTGTCGGGTGCTTCTGTCCCCGTTGCTGATCCTGATGTTGAGGCCAGTGCATTCGATACAGATTTAGACCTTGACGTCGATATCGTGGTAGGCGCAGTGGAGCCTGCGATGCTCGAAAAAAGGGTACCGCCCAGGACCTGCGCTAAACTTATGACGCCGGTGTTGCTCGAACAGCAATCAAGGCTAGTCCCACAGCACCAGCGTTCGCTGTCGGCTCGCCCATTGCACGGTGTCAATCTAGCGTGTCCAAAATCCAGCCTTGAACTCGCGCAAACGTTAAGACATTTGCTGCTTGTGACGTCCTTCTCCGTGCAGAAGTTGTTCCAGTACCTTGCGCCGGGGATTAGTAAAGAGACATGGGTATGGACAGGATGTCACGCACGATATCGTCTCGGCGTTGTTGGAGTTCACCCAGCGATTTCTACATAACCCGTTGGGCAGGCATTCATCTTTTGTGAAGCCCTTCGTGCGATTGCCCCCGGGTGGGTCGGCTCGGTTGAGCCCGCAGCAAATGGTCGTTGATTCAGAGGTACATGGGATGTACTCATTGTAACCAGGGCTTTCTGGTAGTGCAGTGCCATTCGCAAAGTAGCACAGTGATTGCGCGTGTGTGGCCCCAGGGTTGAGAGCGATGGATAAGAGGAGTAGCGCGCGGATCATGTTGAGGTTGGTCGTTTCGCGGCTGTTGTCGCCTTCTACAATTACAGCCGGATCGTGAGCCAGGTTTCGTTGCAAATACCAAAAAAAAGAACACAGGAGAAGACACAAGTGTTAAGGTCGCATCAGGTCGTGGGTGCTGTGTATATTTGTTCTCGTCTCGCTAGCATACGCCCCAGGAACACAAGACTTGACACCGCCTCACGACAGGCCCCCAAAATGGCAGCTCCCTGCCGGGTACCCATTAGCGTCATAAGGTAAATGAAGTTGGTGAAATTATGGATCCTCGGGCGTAACTGGTGTCGCGGGAGATCGGATGTTATGCTGATAGGCTGATTCTTCGCATGGGGCGTAGTGATCCACTAGATCTCCTGCAGTGCCACCCCAAGTTTGTCTCGACCATCTCGGGTGCACTATCTGAGAGTCTCCGATGAAGCACCTTTCGAGAAGTGAGTGTGCAGTAAGTGCGACTTATTAAGGGAGGGCCGATTCTTCTTCGCGTCGAGCAACCCCGTAACGATCGTGACACAATTTTAAGCCGCATACAGTTTGCGATGCGGCAATGAATCCTTGGCTCGCCGCAGCTGGGGCGGAATCTGATATTTGCCAAGAAGTCATGTTTGCGAGATTCGCGGCGATGAGCGAAGCGCGCGGCATGGCGATCATGCCCAGCGCCGCCATCAAGCAATGTAATTCGGGAACACGGACAAAGAACTCTTACTACGATAGCTCGAAGAAGGTGCTCGGCATTGATTGCATGAAGTGATCAGTGCCTTGCCATTTCTTGCCAACATCTTTGGTGAGACGCATGCCTGGGCCTGAGAGCATTGAATGGCTATCCTATCATGTTCTAGCCAGTATGGCTTTCTATGGTTGACAATCAGAGGTCATCCTGAACGCCAAGACCATTTCGCTGATTCAACCTCCTCATATACGCTACCGTGTCAAAGAAATCATTGACCTTTTGCCTCCCACCCAAACTGTCGTACCAAGGTCGGCGATGGTAACGACGAAGGCAAGATCTTGATCATTACTGTGTACCTTAGCTGCCCAAAGGAGACCAATAATGACCTTGTCTCCGCGCACTCTGGCAACTTGAAGAGGCGACCTCCAGCCTTCGTGCGTATTCGCATGTGCGCCGTTGTCGAGCAGGAATCGTACGCGGCGCTCGTCTCCAGCATTTGCTGCACGCCAAAATGCGGACACTCCAAGTTTACGGTCAGAGACTTCGTTGACATCGGCGCCATGTCGGAGGAGAACGCTAGCGCCCTTAAAACGGGCATTCTCCAAGGCAAGTACCAGTGCTGTTCGCTTTGAGCTCCTCAACGGAAAAGTGCATTGGGGCAAGCTGAATGTGCCACTTCGTAGGAACGCCTCCAATACCTCGCCATTTCCAATTTCTAGCATGTAGCGGACTGACATGATGTCGATGCCGGCTGTCGGAGATTTTTGGAAGCTCAGTAAATCCAGCGCGACAGTACTGTTACCGGCTGCCACGCAGGATGTGAACCAGTGATGAAACCAGCCTTGAGGTGGAATTGAACTGATTGCGAGAATATTTCGAACGGCAAAGGCTAAGACAGCGTTAGCCGCTGCATTCTGATGGGCCTTAATGGCAACGTCAATGGCGAACATGATTCGAGCTATAGTTCGAACGGTTTGCAGTGAGTTTATGGGCACGTCGCGCACAGTCGTAGTAATATGTAGGAGACACATATTTGGCCGGGCCCATAATTGCCCGGGCGTCGGATTCCACCCCTGATATTCAAGTCCGTCTGAGCAGTTACTCGGGTAGCTCTGCGATGCTAATACTTCAGGTACCATGGCAAGAAATGCTGAGGGACAACTCGCCGCACGCTCTCGAGCGAGGTGTTGGAGCCGGCCAACGTACATAAAAATGGCACATAACGTATACTAGTTTCATAAGGTGAATATAGAACGAGGAACCACCTGGAGGAGATCTCATCGACGCAGTTCTACGGTGGTAGTATGTTGATTGGAGGCGGAAGGGATGCAATAAATTACCCCACAGTCAGCACCAATCAGGCTAGAAGGTGTGCCAAGCTGTCCGATCGGCGCTTTGCGATGCCGAAGCTCCTGAGCACAGCCTCAATCACACGTGTACCTTCGTACTTGAGATTTGACAATGCTCGAGATTCATCGCGAATCACTTTGCAATGCGCGACCATCACGATACTGTCTTCAGCACGAGGTCGTGGTTCTCACCGCCGAAACTCAACGATCGTGACAGGCACCACAACCACCGCCACAGTCGTCCTTGAGCGGATCAACCGGACTAAGAACCCGTCTGGACTGCTAAGATGGTGAGCAGAGGTGGACGCTCGAAAGGATGCACGAATTGTCGGCGACGCAAAGTCAAGTGTGGTAAGCGTAACTACAATGGCCGTCTCATTCATGTCCGCGAAGATCCAATTTTTGGTTCCAGCTCACAAACATGTGACTGCTTCTCTCTATAATCCGTTTTGACTTGGCACAGATGAAGCACGCCCGATATGCCTTCGCTGCAAGAAGCTCGGTGTTACATGCGACGGACCTAAAGATGCCACCTGGATACACCAGAATGAACATTTCCCCTCGCAGTCGCCGCCCAAAGACGAGGTGGTGAAGACTAGCGCCCCGGTCCAACTTTCTTTGGCTGCTTTCGAGGAGGACATATGTCTAGCCTACACTCGCAAAAACCTGCTAAGAGGTGGGCCAGTGGAGCTAGCCTGCAATATGATCAGCTTTCAGGAGAATGCGGCCATCTTCGACATAGACCCGCCACTTGCTCTACTACGTAACGCTATTCTGAGTTTATCGGTGACCTTCTTTGGAAGTCAACATCGCCAAGATAGGATCACCGCGAAGGGCTACCACCAGTACGGCGGAGTGCTGCGTCAACTGAACGTGGCTCTGGGTGATCCAGCACGACAGACGATCAATGCAACCATCCTCACCGCTTTGACCTGCATGCTCCTGGAGATATTCCTGCCAACTGGACCAGCCAACTTCCTCAAGCACCAGCGAGGCATTGAAGCTCTCATGGCATTGCGCGGACCTCCAACGGAAACTGAGGGAGACACAGCAATCATTTTCCGTGGCCTCAGAATCGTGTCCATTATTGGCGCTCTTGCAGAGTCCAGGCCGTCCATATACGCAAAGAAGGAATGGAAACATGCACCAGTTGCGAGCACCACCGAGATGGGGGTGTTGCACCACAAGATATTCGCAGTTTTAGCAGATTGCACTCAGCTAACGAGCGAATGTAACTCTCTGTCAAAGTCAGAGCCGATTCAAGAATCATACGGTTCGCTCCTGGTGCGAGCCGATCGCGCCCTTGACGACCTAAGTGCGCTCTATCCCATATGGGAAAGCATCAACGCCAGTGAAATGAGGGACACCGAGCAAATGTCCCCGCTGGCGATAGAGCTGGGCGTTGCGAACCATTTTTCGGCGAGTGCATACATGCTGTACCACACGGCGCGAATCTGCATAATACAGATCAAGGATCGTTTGTGTCCCTCACCGAGCAACGTCAAACTTCGTAATGCCGCTGCTATGAACATCGCCAAGTGTTTGGAGCTCAAGGAATACGAGAAGCGGCAGGGTGGCCCGGAGTCCAACACGATCGGATTTGTCGCGACAAA
>TARA_R110002003_G_scaffold104_34_pt1 | contig 23810 bp, 18 predicted proteins | sample TARA_R110002003 | Tara Oceans TARA_R110002003 (sample SAMEA4396441) | marine metagenome | biome: Westerlies Biome; feature: [SRF] surface water layer (ENVO:00010504); material: water (ENVO:00002006), including particulate matter (ENVO:01000060) such as... | depth 5 m
CCACTGTTGCCCTTGCGGCCCTCGCTGAGGTTGCTCAGGCACATTGTAAGTTCTACCACGTTCGAGTGTGGCGATGGTGACTGACGACTGGTAGACATGTTCCAGTTTCTCACAGCCAACGGAGCGAAGGGCTCTCTGTATCAGAACATCAGGCCAGTCCCGAACAACTCCCCCGTCACCGTCCTTTCGGATCCGAATTTGAGGTGCAATGTGAACGGCGGAAGCGGAGGATCCACCACCACCGTCTCAGTCGCTGCTGGATCCACTGTGTCGTTCACAGCAGACCAGGCTGTTTACCATCAAGGCCCCGTCTCTTTCTATATGCAGAAGGCTACAAGTGCTGCCTCTTCTGATGGATCTGGTGACTGGTTCAAGATCAAGGAGATCGGCCCCAACTTCTCTTCCGGCCAGGCGGTATGGGATATGAGCGGTAAGCAAAGTCCAGTAGCACATCCAAGGCTTTGCTAATATCAGTCCAGCCACGTACTCTGTCCCGATCCCATCTCAGGTGCCAGCTGGCGAATACCTGCTCCGCATCGAGCAGCTCGGCATTCACAACCCTGGTACGTGCAGCTCATGCGCAGATCTCGACTAAATCAGACACTAATATATCACGTTGCATAGGCTCCCCACCTCAATTCTACATCTCATGCGCGCAAATCAAGGTCACCGGTGGAGGCAGTGGTAACCCCTCCCCAACTGTCAAGGTCTGTAGAACAAGAAGATGGGTTGAGATGAACTTCACTGATACTATCAATAGATTCCCGGCCATGTGAAGTCAACTGACTCGGGCTACACCGCCAATATCTACAACAACTTCAACAGCTACGTTGTTCCCGGTCCCAAGGTCGCCACTTACTAGTGCGTCCTCTATAACGGCCGATTTTCTCTCATGTCTCTGAGTCTGCTGCTATGATTGTCGTACAGCAACGACGGTCAACCTTTACTACTCTACTTCGGCTGTAAATATCACTTCAAGCATAACACGTTTACGCGTCACATGCGTACATTGCCTCGTCAATCACTGCTCTCAACTCTACTGCTTCTCCAAATCTTCATCCCGAAGCCACTCATCTCGAGTTGTTGAAGCTGAAAGCCTCTCCCCCCTTCCCCCGTGAATGTTGCGCAGTTCAAACAAAGGCGCTTCACTGCCATACAAGTCTATACACTTCTTGTGTACCTGTAAGTAAGCGATACTCGCATATGGCATCGATGTTGACAGTCTCGATAGTGTATCAGTAATGCCTACGGTGTTACACGAAGCTTGCGCTCAAACTTGAAGGGCGAGCAGCGTCGTTTGGTGGAGAGGACTCAAGCTCACACGTTGACGTGTTCGCGCTTCAAACACCATTAACACAGCAATCTTCTTCACACCTTGACGCTATCTCCGAATTTCAACATCAGTGGATGTGAACATTCGCTGTTGGCTATGGCACCTCTTCACATGTCCACCTCGAACTTCACGCGTCGCAATTTCTACGATCGCTACCTGATTGCCAGCATATAAACGTCCGCCGCATCTCTACGACTTGATCATCCTCGCTATATTTTCTTCTTCGTCGATCGTTCCCAGCCCTTGAGACCACGCAGCCTCGACGTACCTCTTCCACGGCTACACCTTCCAGTTTCTCCCTCTTCGGTGTCATCGCAATACTCATATCCCCTCTCGACTCACACTTTCAATGTCCGGCGGTCCCTGGCTCGCCAACGTCGCCAATAACCCCAATCTTAACCGCGACCCTCCACCACCCCCTCTCAACGCCCCTCCCGCCGGCGCTCCCGCTCCCTGCTACGGCGGCGGCCAACAAATCGTCGTCGAACAACAACACCACCAAGCCCCCATCTACAGCCCACCCATTGGCATCGGCATCGGCGGCCCAGGATTCGGATTCGCTCCGCCCTTCGGTGTAGGCGTCGGCATAGGTGCGTTTCCACCCGTCTTCCCACCCCTCGTCGGCGCCATGGATCCAGCCTTCTTTGGCATGGCACATGGTCTCCAAGGCCCGCTCGCTCCTATTCGCACTGGCAATTTCTTACCCGGGGCTCACCACGGCATAGGCTTCGGACTCCATGCCGCTGGTGGTGTACCGTTCCCGCCGCCGCCACCAGGCGCCATGGCTGGAATCGTCCCGCCATTCATGCCCACCGCGCCGCTGTGGAATGGCGGTGGTTTGGCATTCGGCAACGTCCCTGCTGCGGGTGGCATGATGCCAGGCGTAGGAATGGGCATGGGCATGGGTATGGGTATGGGTATGGGCGCGGGCATGGGTATGGGCATGATGATGGGAGGAAACACAATGCACACCCGTCCTGCGCCCGCCGCACACGACGGAAACATGGGCTTCCCGGCCCAACCGGCGCAACAAGAAGCCACGCAGATCGCAGGCGGCATCCCTCCCGGCGTGACGTTAATCGAATCCGCCGAACACACCATCGTCTTCTGGATCAAGGGGAATGTCTGTCCGTGGCTCAGTCCTGGTGCGCAGTTCCAAGTCGAGCCGTTAGCCTTTGGAAGCACGACGGGTCTGAACCGTTTGATCCAGGTGCTGAATAATGGCGCGCCGGCGGATGACTGCGAGAATATGGCGATTACGGAGTGCATTGAGTTGGGGAATGGGATGTGGGAAAAGGGACAGACTTTTAAGTATAATGATGCGGTGAGCAGGGTGTTGACGATGAAAGATGCTGGGTGGGACAATACGAGGAATAGGACGAACGGGCAGAGTCTGCATCTTTGGTGTCATAGGATCTGAGGAGAGGAGGGGAAGGGTGCGGTTTGCTTTGTCTGCGAATGGCAGGTATATACTCATAGCCTGCCGGTTGTGTTGGAATCTTTGTTGCGATGCAGGTCTATTATATCAACTCGTGACTCCTCCTCCAGGCCTCGGAGCTGCGCGCGCGTGAGAATCTAGTTGCGAATGGCCAGACTTCTGCCGTGTATCGCGGCTCATAAGGGTATCTAAAATCTACCATGCGACAATCAGATACAAGAATTAACTACCCTGCCGACGAGTCAACATCACACGAGAAAGCGGTCCATGACCTCAAACCACACTATCCGATGTCGCTGTCGAGGTCTGCGCTGTAGTGTCGCTCTTCTTCCCACCACCAAGCTTCCTCCACAGCCTGCCCACCCACCGCTCCTTCACAATCTTCAGCACCACGTATGCAAAGACTCTGTACGCAATCGCGCATATGCCCAGCGCCATGAGACTCATCTCGGGATTCACATTGAGCTTGTACAAATCCAATACCTGTCTGCCAGTGGTAACAGGGCATTGTCCGTTCACACGTTGCCAGTCTTCACATGTGAAGTCGAGATCGCGGAGGGTGTAGACTGCCATGTTTCGGACGGCCCACTTCACGGGCGAGAGGTGGTTGAAGGCTTGGAGGAAGCTGGGTACGTTTAGTGAGAGAACGCCACCTGGTCATCTTGTTAGTGTATAATCCACTGCTCGAAGAGGCCTTCTTGACTTACCCATGACTTGCGCAACGCTTAAGAACACCGACATGACGTTGATGGAGAATCCGGAATGCGTGAAGAGTGTATTGAAGGCGATGCCGAGACTCTCACCACAGCTGGTAATGCAGAAAGCATTAAAGGTGATGATGAAGAAAGTTGGCGCGTCTCGTTCCAGCCCGCAGGCCAGCACGGCGAGCACAGAGAAAATAATGCAGCTAACGATCTCGAACGGAGTCGTGAGTGAGATGTACGTCATGAAGAATGCTTCGACGCCGTAGATACGATCATCGTAGTCGCGGTAGAACACATCTCGTTCGATCGGATACACGGCAATATTGTTGAGCATGCCGACGAAGTATAGTGGCGCAATCTCGACCAAGAAACCCATCCTGTTCTGAATGGCAAAGTAGTCTTTCTTTAGCGGTGCAAAATACAGCGCCAGGACTAATCCCATGCCGACGACTTGCATGATCCGGGCGATCATAATGTCTGGTTGGCGGAACATGTTTCTCGCCATACGCCTAATGAGGATTGAATACGCTGACATGAAGGATGTCGGTTCGCGCGCGAGACTGCCCAGTTCCGCTGGTGTAGCTATCGAGCCTGCTTGTGTAGCGCGGAACATGTCCGAGTTCCATGACTCGATGAGCTTGCGTACTTTTGCTCTACTTGCTGCTTCGCGAGCTTCGTGCTGCAGGTCGACTGTGATGAGGTCGAGCGCGAAGTCGGCAGGGTTCACGTGTTGAGGGCATTGGTAGCCTTGAGCGGCGAAGTGAGTCAACATGTCTCCCCCTGGGCCTGCATAGATGGGGAAGCCGCCACGGGCGAGAAGCAGAACGTTGCCGAAGTGGACGAACAAGTCTGATCTCGGCTGATGGATTGTCACCACGAGTGTGCGTCCTTCATTGGCGAGTCCTCGAAGCACATCTACGATGGAAAGTGCTGTGAAGGCATCCAGTCCAGATAATGGCTCGTCAAGAAGTAGCACGCGTGGTTCGGTGAGGATCTGCACAGCGATAGTCACTCTGCGCTTCTCGCCACCGCTGATGCCTTTAATTAGGTCATTGCCGATCAAATTGTCTGCACAGTCCTTGAGACCCATCTTGAGGAGAATTTGCTCTGCTCGTTGCATCTTCTGTTCCTTGGACATCCACTTCGGTAGACGTAGGCCGGCGGCATAGCGGAGGGTCTCTCGTACAGTGAGTGAAGCCAGCAGCGCGTCGTCATCCTGCGTTACGAACGAGCAGATGGCATGAACAACATCCTGCGATGGCTCGGCTCCGTTGAAGGTCATGTTTCCAAGCTTCTTGTACCGCGTGGAGAGGTCATCCTTCAGTCGTCCGGCCATACTGTTTAATAAAGAAGTCTTGCCGGAGCCAGAAGGACCCATGATCACATTAAGCGAACCAGCTCTAAAGTCAGCGGTGAGCGGCTTGAGAATTGCCTTGGTCCACTGTTTACGGAATGCACGTTTCTCGATGTCTAAGCCAAAGTCGTTCAATCGGATTGTGACTGTCCGCACATCGCCAGGTGTGGGCTCAGCCATCTTCTCCTTGCCAGCTGAAGCATCAACATTAGATGGTCTCGCGCGCGCCATGACAATTTCTGCGCTCCAGAACTTGAAGATGAAGCCGGCTCCGATGTAGAAGGCAATGACATAACCGGTCAACGCAAGCATCGGCCGCCACACCCAATTGTTCGGGAAGCCAAGCGAATCCAGGATGAACTGTCCGGTGTATTCCTTGCATGCCGGATTCGACATTCCACCCTCCAGTGGGCAGTCGTAGAATTGCCCGGTGAACTCGTTGGCGCTCAGAGCTCCAAAGGCGTAGAACAGATAACAGACCCATTTCGTCCAGCGAACGTAGATCGGAATTGTGTTTGACTGGATGAAGTACCCGCAGCCCATCGACTGTAGCGTATATGCCAGATTTGCGACTAGACTGGCTCCTGCGAAATGTCTCGAAACCGCTATGCAGGTCATTGCGAAGCATACCGCGATGTATTGCAGCAGTAAAACCACGCTGGAGAACGTGAGGAACTGCTCTCCGTCTGCACGGAAACCACACATGAAGTAGTAGATGAGCGAGAATACCAGCGGAACTGGAATATCCTCAATGAAGAAGCGAGCGAGGCGTCGCGATATGAGGAATGCGGGTATGCTGACAACACCTTGCCGTCTCTCCTCGTCGAAGAGCTGTATGTCGTTGGTAAGTCGGTAAGTCTCGTAAAGGAGGATCAGGTAGCCTTGAAGGGCAGCTGCGTTGTAGAGCGCACCCTGCCGTGAGCGTATGCCAGAAAGAGACCCATCGATCTTGAGAAAGATCCAGCCAGTGATCACCGCCATCGCGACCGCTTCCAGCAGACTGCCAAACATACCCATGGGATCTCTTATTGTGGTAATCCATGTCCGCGCGGTAAGAACCCGGATCTGCTGCACTAGAGACGTTTTCTGGACGTGTGTTTTTCGAACGTTCATCTCAGCGTTGGGGCTCGGATCAGTCTTTTCATTGGCCGATCTGCTCAGGTGCTCTCTCCAAGCTTCCTTGATGTGGTTCACCCGAGACTCAGCCGCCGCTTCTGCTTCATCGCTCCTGTTGTCGACGCTGACCAGATCAATGAGGTATTCGGCTGGGTTCGTGAATGGAGGCATATCATGCCCAAGATTCGTGAAGTAAGCGAGACAATCTTTTGCGCTCCCGGCGTATGCAGGACTGCCTCTTGTCAGAAGCACCACAGTGTCGAAGAGACTGAAGATCTCAGAGCGTGGTTGGTGGATGGTGACGATGATGGTCCGTCCTCTCCGGGCGAGGTTCTGCAGGGTTTTGACAACTTGATAGGCCGAGGTGGAGTCCAGCCCAGTGGTAGGTTCATCGAGCCATAGCAAACTCGGATTTGACAGAAGCTGGACACCAATGCTGGTTCGTCTCTTTTCTCCTCCACTGCAGCCCTTGTGAGCATGGTTGCCGATCCTCGTGTCGGCGGCTTCTTTGAGACTCAACTCGAGGATGACCTCTTCGACCAGCTGCTTCCTCTCCGCTTGGCTCACAGATGACGGCAGCCGCAACTGCGCAGCGTACGTCAAAGTCTCGCGGACCGTCAATGTATGCAGGAGAATATCCTGTTGGATGACATATGCGCTTCTTATGCTTTGGGGATCGGCACTGCCATTGAAGAGGGTCCGTCCAGAAGCAGCAAGACGCTTTCCCTGCATACGCCCGCTCATCTGGTTTAGCAGCGAAGTTTTTCCGCTACCACTTCCGCCTATGATGGCTGTGAGACTGCCGCTCGGCATCTCTGCCGAGATGTCGTCGAGGATCGTCTTGACATGGCTGCGCTTTGTTGAGGTCTTCTTTGCGAAGAGGCCAGCCAGTGCATTCGGCGATTCATCGACCGATACAGAAAGATGCTCGAGCCTGACGGAGACCGGCTCGACAGCGTGGAGAGAGATGTTGTTGTCATGGTGCGACGTGTTGGTTAGGATCTGGCGCATCGACGCTGTATGTGGCGGCTCGGACTTCGATCTTGGCGCATCATCGAAGTCTGGCGCTCGCCTATCGCTGCTTTGGAATTCCTCAACGTCAGCCTCTGTGTGACTCTTCATTTGCGGCTCCATGGCGGTCATGTCGACTGCGGTAAACCCATAGCGAGTTTGAGAGAAAGAAAGAGGAACAGAGCTGCATTGCGGCGAGGCTTGCGCTCTTTCACGCGAATGCGCGGTCTAGCAGCGGGCGCCGCCCCTCTCGGCTAGCAAGCGAAGTAGTTTGCAGTCTGGGCTGTGTTGCGGGAGCTACTCGAATTTCGCTCTCCGAAGATGTTTAAATAAGGGATCATCGCACCACCTCACCACGTATCACAGTGCTGATGGAAAGCATCACAACGATACTGCCACCGCCCTTCAGATCAGTGTGTGGGACCGACCACCTTGTGCACCGGCTTAGCAAAGGGTTCAGCCGTTGAGATCCAGAAATCGAGGCGGGAGCGGACCCTAGTAGCACGTTCCCGCTCGGCCTGTCTCAGTGACCTTCCGTGCCGGGATTATGGTTACACGGCCAACGCTCGCGTAACATCTGCTTCGTCGCGCATTTCCGCTGTTGCGGCATCTTGCGGGGCCATGATATGTAAAACACCACATATGCTGCGATATTTACCTGGCTGCGTTTCGTTGGATTTTCAAGATTCGCTTGCTTTCATCGTCAATAATTGTGTTTCGCCCCATGCTTTCCCGTGACTCAATGTACATGCTGGCGTTATCTGTGTACCGCGTATTTCTCAAACTGCCTAACTGGGAAGTTGGTGCTGCCAAGCCATAGATCACGGTTGACGTCCAACACCTCGGCTGTCCCGTGAGCCGTGAATTACACCGACGGCCGAACTCTTCCCTCGCTAAGTAGCCAATCGTTGTCCATGAGCATGACAGCCAACATCTCGCGATACCTAAATCAGCCCTTCTCCGGTTGTGCTGAAGCGACCGTCCTACTTTGCATGAGAGGAATACATCCCATTGGACAGTACCTCTTGCGTCGTGAACCTCACAAGCGCCCATGCGGCGTAGCACCGCACTGGGCTTCGAGCAGAAGCGATCCACACAGCAACATGGATTGAGCGGCACGATACACGACATGCACGACGATTTGACCGAGTTGTTGGTGCAAGTTCGCTGAAGCGAAGTCCCCCGCCGGTCCTTTTTGGACTACCCAGCCACTGATCGCTGTTCGCAAAGGCTTTCAACAGCAACCTTTGCCAATACGAGCCGCTAGAATTACTCCATACATTGCGCTATACTACCAAGTGATCGGGACCCTTCTGGTGCTTCATCCGGTGATGCTACTTCGCCCGTCATGACACGTCCCCATCTACTGGCCTGGTACCTATTACACATGTCAACATGTATAGGTTTAGAATGCGATCGTGCGCACTACTCCTAGGGTTAGAAGATAACTCCTTAGTCACGGAGGCGATGCCGACAATGCTAGCTCATGTATCTACCCTCGCGAATCGGAGATCTCACCGTTCATATTCAGGAGGCGATTTCCATGGACTAGCAGGAGCTTTGCCATGTGCAACCTCAAAGGCCATTACCCAGCAGGTACATCTTCTCATCGCTCACTTCTCATTGGCCTGGAAGCCACGTCCGCAAGTCACATTCCAGGTTGCGGACCAATGTCTCTAAAACGCGAGTCTTGACGACATGATATGTTGCAAGCCGACCCGTAGAAGCCTGGAGACGAGTGGATACATACGCCTCAGCTGGTCGGCCCTTCTCTTGCTGGCATAGTGCGGCGGAAGAATCGCAAACTTGGAATCCACAGATCTAGATTTACCTTCCACTACGACCCCGGAAACCGACATGTGGGTCTGGGGAAGGGTAAATGCGTCTGCGAACGCCCCATGATTCACACCATATGCCGAAGTAGTATATGGTGATGCCAAATAGGAAATTCTATATTCTTGATTTGCGTTCTTTGGGAAGCGAGGATGCGGCTCCGTTCGCCAGCCTGTAGCTGTCGAGCCACACCCTCCATCGCGTTCACGGTCACAACGTGTACGCGTAATTACCATGCCACATCAAGTCACTTGAGGCTCAAACCCCAGCACCGCCATCAACTCTATCCCACTTCGGACCGATTGCCAAGTAAGCAGCTTTTGCAGAAAAATATGTTACACTGTACGATCATCACGAAGAGCCGCTCACCCACCGATCAAACATCCTCGACCCTGGGGCCAGCCTTGCGACGGCTGACACCCACCCACCCAACGGATTCATCAACCGAAGCCACTTATATTTCTACAACCTGACATCCGTTGCTCGTGTCAGCTGCAGGTCCGTTTAAGCTGTCAGCCTACGGACTGCCTTGCCGGATTACAACACGCTTCCATATGACCCCTTCGGAACCTCCGCATGCCTAATCAATCACGTTTACATTATTCGGAGGTTTCCGATATTGCGAAGTCGCCAGTGTGGTATGCCTCGCCTGCTTGTATGGCGTGCAGATGGTCCTCGAGGGCCAAGCCAATCGGCCTTGCTTACAACCTGATCGGTGTGAGCAATAAACCGGCCGTGTGAACGGTGTCGAGTCCTGCCCACACCCACGCGAGCCGGGGCTCCGGCAACTCCACAATATTCCCAGGATTCGGCGTGAACCTGCGTTATCGCGGTCGGCCAGCCGAGTTTGCAGGCCATGCAGGTTGCATATGCAGGCACCGCGAAGTTTGGAGAGTACGATGTATGACCGATCGTGACAGTAGAACTTGCGTCGCAGGGAAGTTTGCCGTCTTGGGATTGTGAGGATATGCAGGATGATGGATTGGGAGGGGTCATGGCTGGATCCGTGTTGGTATATCACATGGTTTGTCGCGTTTATTTCCGCAATAATCATGCCATTTCTATCGGTGTATGCGAACGGTGTGATGGCGGGCAGGAGGCGTAGAGTCATGACAGCTGCCTGAATACTTGCTTATCAGGTCATCCGGGCGCAACGAAGACCACCAAGATGGACTAAGAATGGAACGGTAGGCGATGTGGCTGGAATCTTGAAATCATCAACAAGAAGTCCGGCGCGTATCCACGATTCGACATGCAGCGGTGTGGCATGGCCCGACGACGAACGTCATAGGCGAGATGATGGTGCACGATAATGGCACGATGCCTGCGATAAGAGTTCGGGAATATGAGGCAGCGTCGGTGCCAAACTACTGCCAGGTACCAATGTACCGCACTGTGAACCTTTCAGGCTATATGTACCCTTCTACCGGGACATATACCCCCATCTTCCGAATCATGCGTGGGGGCAGCCATTCGCACCTAGGCAGTAGACGGGCCGACTTTGAATGGTATGACGCTGTGATTGCCCTCATCCGCATCACCATGCACCGGAGTTGATATTGGTCTCCTTATTTGCAAGGCGGAGGAAGGTAGTCCGGGGCGAACAACAACCAGAACCCTTAGCCGCAAAGCGCCACCAAGCACTGGTCCAACTTTATGCCATGGGATAGCGATTTGGAACTTAAAACATCCCACGCCTCTAACGGAGAAGGACCTGAACCTTGGGCCGATCTTCCAACGGCACATCTCGGAGCTCGTCCGGGTGATGTCTTCGAGGTTTGACGTTGTCGGTCTGCTTGTGAAGCTGCACCAGCTTTCCCCGATCGACGCCGGGTAAATGCACGTCAAACGGATTCAGAAGTGGCTGCATGCCGGGTCGTCAAGTGAGACGAAGACTAGAATCCCACGCTTTGGAATCTTCCAACGGGGTGCATTAGGGAGCGCATGCTGGCGAGGGCCTGTCGGCTGGTGTCGGGATTGGAGGACAATTGCTCCGCCGAGCGGAGTCGAGGCGCTGTGATACGTCCGCATTGACCAATGCTGTGCGACTCGATCAAGTCGTTGTCGCCGAGGCGGATCGTCGATCGCTACGACGCAAGAACCAAGTGCTGAGGAGCTGAGTGTGGAGAAGAGTGGGTATCTTGCATTGCCCATCTGCAGTAGACGCTACTACCTAATGCGTACATACGTGTCGTCAAATCAAAGAGCCAGTCTGGCCTCCTATGTGTCTACGAGCATGCTTGTTGCATGCTGTTGACAAGTGCCGCCCTGCCATGTGTACGAGAGAGTGCCTGGCCCAATGAAGTTGTGCGTGCGCGCAGGAACATCGCACCCGAAGGCCAAAACGCCATCCCAGTATGAAGACGTCGATAAAGAAGCGAGGCGAAAGAAATGCCACACAAAACAAGCAGCCCATTTTCCCATTCCCGTTCCACACCACCGTATCGCCCGTGATATGAGATGTGATGCCTGCCCAATGCAACCCAGTTGTCGGCCGTGGGTTTCGTTTGCGGTCAACTGAAGTGAACGCGCGTCCGCCTAACCATAATGCAAATATCCTCCTAACTAGAACTCCCTTTTGCTCCCAAAGAAATGTCGATGCATCCTCAAAGGAGCAAACAGAACCGAAACGGGCATCGCGCATTGCTCAGAAAACTACCTTGTCACGTCGCTAGAAAATCCCACCCCTTAGCATTGATAAGCCTTTCCCAATCCCATGATTCTGCATCGCCGGCGTCCATGAGCTTCCAAATCTCATCAACCACCTCTTTCGCGAAGCCAATATTCCCTAGTCCGGTGCAGGCGATGAGGCCGTTGAATGCTCGGTTGATCTCTACGCGTTGCTCTTCCTCGAAGGCGGCGCAGCCAATCAGGAACAGCGGTAACAGGACATTGCTTTGAATCCAGCCTTCTGCTGGAAGCTCGTTGATGTATCGTATGCCGTCGTCCACGGCGCTTTTGATGAACGGATGGGGCTGCGAGTCCTTGGTCGTGCGGTAAAGGTACACCCAGGTCGCCTGGCGATACAGCATGGAAATCGTGTAGCGAGGCGTACCCTGTGGTTGCGGACATACCCAGGTGCGCAGACCGCTGTCAATAGCATGCGCAGCGATCAAGGCTTCGTAGTCCATGATGGGCTCGAGCTTCTCATCGATACGGGTGCGCAATTTCCGTCGTAGATTACTGATCTTTGAGATGAAGCCGAACAGACCGTCTGAGACGCCAATAAGCCCGGCGGTTTCCGGATTGATCTTGAAAGGTAGGCTGAAGTTCTCCATCATCGGGACCTCGGTGCCATCGAGGGAGGTGATCTGGCTTGCGATCCAGTGGTAGTAGAAGAACTCGTCGAAGAGAGATTGAAACTCGGGATTGGCGGACTTCTGCGTCATCGCAATCTGCTTGGCGGCGACCATGTGCATCCTGTACTCGCCAGATGTGTTGCCGTCGCATATCGAGTGTAGCAAATGCAGTAGGATCTGGGCTACATTGGAGTCCTCGTAGACCATGACACCACCTTCGCCAGCCTTCTGGCGCTCAATGTCATGCTTCAATAACTGAAGAGCTTTGCCTCGGTGAAACACCTGTCTGTCTTCGTACTCTTGCGACGGATTCACCGAATACATGTGTGATGCCGACAAACACAGCACTGAGTGCATCAAGCCCTCATGCTGTAGCGCCATGGGTAAAAGTATTCTGGTAAAGGGGTTCGTGGTCTTGTCGCCATGCAAGGTAAGGACAGCGCTTGCTCTGCTGGCAAAGTGTTGAAGAAGGTCACGGTCAAGGTCGTTCTCGACGCCCTCCATAAGCGGTGGAAGCTCAAACTTGACATCAAGACTCCGCTTTCGAGCTTTGTTTCTGTCAGCCTTGTTCGAAGGCCGAAGGCAAGTGGCATGTTGCTCACCTTCAGCCGCTCTTTCTTTACCACTCCTCCATATCTCCACAGGCTTGTAGCCTTCGCAATGTATGTTGTTCTTTTGGCATGAAAGACCTGTTTGCGTTAGTAAAGATTATACGTCGTTAGAACAGGTTTCTGTACAAAAGGGCTTCGTCTCGTCGCACTTCTTCTTCCGTTTTCTACATGTTGTACAGCCTGTTTTTGACCGTGCCTTTGCCTGCTTTGCTAGAGCTGTCGGTGAACGAGGAGGATGTATCCTTGGTCGCCCACGTGCACGTCGTATCCGTACTGGCTCAGTAGGAGATAAGGGTGGATCATCCGCCGAGGGCTCTTCCTTCACATCTGACAGTTGGAGCTCCGTCTCTTCAAGCTTTGGCACAACCTCAGTTGAGCTTATCCGTGTGTCTAACCGCGATTCTGATGGGGTGTCTGAGTTGTTGAAGATGGCGGTGTCGAAGTTCGGTGTGGTCATCGGAGAGTCGCTCGCGGACGACATGGAGGGTTGCGGGGACGAACTGGTGCTTAGACGAGAGTGCGCACTGGGCGGCGGATGGCCGAAAGAAAGGGTCGAGATCATTCGGACCAGCTATCGAGGGTTTAATTAATAATTGCGAGGACTGGTAGACATTGGACGTCGTATCCGTCCAGAGCGCAAATAGTAGCAAGCGGCGTGGTGATCTTGAACTTGCACAAGTGGGAACACAAGCTTGCACTCAGGGGTTGTTGTGGGTGCTCTTCGTCGTTCAGTGGTGCACCAACAAAGTAGGTGCCAGGCAAGGAATGCTCCTTGGGCGGCGAGCTTGTATTCCGAATGTCGCAGAAGAACTGGCGGGCCGCCTCAGATGCCCTCGAGCGACCGCACGGTAGGTTGCGTGAGAGCGGGGGAATGCGTCTTAGGCGAGTCGTGGGCGCGGACCGACAGCCAATTAGAAGTGGTGGAACGACGGCAGAACCACGTCCTCCGTGGAGCAACGGCTGAGCTGAAGTGAACAGGGTCGGCGCAAGACCAGTCAAATGGGTGCAAGATGCTCGCGGGTGCTTGCAGGATATGTCGACACCAGTAGATGAAAGGAGGATTGGAGCTGCACGCCCGTGCGGAGAGGAGAGTGAGGTGCGCGAGGGTGATCTACTGAGCGGGGACGTAATACGAATTTAACGGCCGGGATTCCACGTCTTAAAGTGCAGTCGAGCAGGGTAGGCAGGAGAGGGCCGGCGTGTGGGAGCCAGGTTGCACGACAAGGTAGAGACGAAATGATATAGTAAGTTAAAGTAGCGTCGCAGTAACGACGGCCAATTCGCCTCTAAGCATGTATGGAGGATGACCCTGCAAGTGGACCACTGTGACGGGCCGCCATCGACTTAAACAGGGAGCAGGCCGAAGCTTGCAGCAAAGCGAAGGGCACGGACGTGACCATGAACGATACTTGTCGAAAAGTATCGCGAGCTGCAGATGGCTTCGTAAGGAGTCGCCAGCGTACGCGCTAGATGCCCAGAGGCTGTAAAGTTTCAAAATCAATTGCAAGCAGCGCTGAAGAGCGCCTTGTGCATGAATCGAAACTCTAGCGAGTTAGTCTGTTGGAGTATCTGCCTAGACGGCTTAGACAGATTCCGGTTGGCCATGGACATCAGAGAGACTGGTATGGTCTAGGATGTGCCAGCGGGGAAATGTCGTGTGAAGACTGGGCAGCACGCAGTTCTTCGCAGTGTCGGGATGTTTTGATGGTCCAGTGAGCGTCGGCCAAGGTCGGTTCGCCAACATGGGCACCGTGGGTGGTCCTCGCTGCTTATCCGTATTGTCACAACATGGACGCCATCATATCGCGACCCTTCACACATGCGGCTAGTGAGTACGCGGTTCTCATATTTCGAGGCGTTCCTAGTCGTTGATCAGCCCCACTTGGAAACAACGCCTGCAGCAAGCGCTGCTACACGCCTATTCCATGCATTGTGAGACCTGACGACATCGTCGCGGTCCTCTGAATTCCGATCGAACAGATTGGAGTCTAGAGCAGTCCTAAGCTGCTTTCGAGCCAGCACTGATGACTCGTGTGACCTGGAGATGGGATGACGAAGACCGGTGTCGTGAGCGTTTCGAGCTACAAGCCACCGAACATGGGCCCAAGGCGTGCAGATCCTTGAATATCGTTCACTGGCCCTGAGGGTTCAGAGGCAACGGCCGGCCGAAGTTTGTTTGAGAGCTCATGACACCCATGCACCGGACCCCGCAAGCTCGCTTGCGCCCGTCAGTAGCAAAAGCAATAACGTCGTTTTCGTAATGATCTGTGCTGGACGAAGACGTAATGCACGCAACGGTGGCGGCGCTCAGATCCGACTGGACGAAAACCTCCGGTGAATCATAAAAGTGGTAAAGCAACCAAAAGGATTGTTGTGCAATGATCGCGCTGAACAGAATTTGTACCTCTGTAGGTGCTGGGGAAATAGTTTGGTACGATGCGGACGGGGCGGAAACGGGAAGACGAACTCAAAAGGCGCACGCTCCGAAGGCTGGCTCGACACGGGTTCCCCAAACCATTGTGCCTCTTCGGCTGGAACCGAGGATTCGTGAGATGGCGGAAATTTGATACTGAATAAAATAGGTGTTGATCCACCACACGATACTCCCTGCATCTGCACCAATGCGAAAGCGAGTTCAGTTGCTCCGAGGTCCATTCAATGTGCAGGTACCACGATAGCCCGCAGGACACTGAACTCGACTATGCGCATCGATTGAAAGACGATATGCAGTAATAGCAATGCGCAACGATCTCTCGCAGATTCCCTGTGCTGCATTTGTTCGAGTTCTAGCCAAGCCACAACAATCTCACCCTTCATCCGTGCCGTCCGCAAACATTGCATCTGCAATGAGAATCAATGGAAGGGCAATGCGCATAGTCGGGCCACCAACGTGACCATCTAACATGATTCGCTGAAGTGGAGTTTTATCTGTCTCCCGTCTCGTCGCCCGTGTGAATCGGACTGACCGCCGTTATCTCCTTCGCGCCATTTCAGGCCGGCGTGCCACACTTGCGGTGCAAGAGCCGAGCAGCTGACGACCCTCATGACACACTATTGAGTCTCAGATACATGGCATACACTGCTTTGATGGTGCTCGTGGTCAGATTGGAATGGGTGTGTTGAAGAATGTCCCTGCGTTGTTTTCATTGCGGCATCTCGATGTATGACTGACATTAGCCCGTTATTGTGTATCGTACAAAGTGGGCAAATGCACCCGAAGGTGGAGACAGGACGAAGCGGAAGTGTGACTTGCATATTTTAGCGGCAGGCTCTTACTGCGGGGTTGCTTGGGAGCTCTGCAGTGTCTCATTCGTCAGTAGCAGAGTTGCTGCATACGACAGCTGCAGCCAGCATGCATGGCAGTAATTGTTGAGCCATGACCGGAAGATGCCTCGAGGAGGCTGTCTTGATGGCGCTGCATGTGGTTCCAAACAGATGGCTAACGGTGAAGTTAAACCGTTAGGACGGTTTACGGCATGTTAAATGTGGGATGATGGTAGTATGGCGACTCGACCAGAGATCCTCCGCACGCACATATAAGCATGAAAGATCGAGGTGCTTGCGCCAGCCGTGTTTACCTACAGTACTGCTGGCGTGCGGGGACAGACATCGCGGAGACGTCGTACAGGCTGTGCATGCCTGTGGCGTGTGGACAGCTTGCTTGGGCTGGAATCGATCCGCAGTTCCGCCTTGGATACGATCACGTGATGGACCACCTGCAAAGACGGGCCGGGAATCGCCCTCTGACTTGAAGTCTTGGGCAAGCTGAATGTTGTGAAGCGCTGGTCCTTGTCCTCCCGTGGTGTAAGCGGGCCGCCTGGAGACGGGAATGAGATTGTGCCCGTATCATCGATATCCACTTCTCGATGCGCCTGCAGGATGTAGCGAGGCTGTTTCCACAGTAGCTTGGCAGTCCATGGTAGTTATACTGCCAAGGTACGAAGACGCTGGTATTTTTTGAGTTGTAGGGCCCCTGCAGATTTTGGTGGGGCCTACGACTCAAAAGATACGAGCGTCTTCGTAGATCGGTCGGCCATAGGAGGTGCGGGAAGGTGAAAGGGTCGCGGTCCCGGAGGCGGAGAAACGATGTTCCCCCGCGTCAAGGCTCGAACGCGTCGCCTGGTTCACGCATCAAAGCGGTTGTCACCAGTCTTTGTGCAACACCAAAAGCGCACCACTGCCATGCGCTCACGAACTCCAAGTCGTCTCGGTAACATCAGTTGAGCATAATCAGCATGTTCAACTTCACACCTTTACTCGGCGCGCAATCGACGTCGCCGGCGTCGCAGTCGCTTCTGGAATTCGATGGAGGCGTCAAAGTGCTCATCGACGTGGGCTGGGACGAGAGCTTCGATGTCTCCAAGCTGAAAGAGATTGAAAGGTAGGTCCAGAGGGTGTGCGCGGTTGTCTTGCATGTGTCTCCGCTACGGCGGCAGCTGTAGGGGACTAGGAAGCTCTTGGAGCTACATAGACTGCTCTGTATGTAGATTGCAAGCTGATGTTGGCTCCCACAGACATGTCTCCACCCTGTCCTTCATCCTGCTCACTCACGCGACGACCTCACATCTGGGCGCATATGTGCACTGCTGCAAGAACTTCCCTTTGTTCGCGCGCATACCCGTCTACGCGACAGTGCCGGTGATATCGCTCGGCAGAACGCTACTGCAAGATCTCTACGCATCAACGCCGCTCGCGTCTTCAATCATACCTACCGAAGCCCTTACCGAATCCGCCTACTCGTTTCCGTCAGCACTGAAGGGCGGGAACAACCCAAATATACTGCTGCAAGCGCCCACACAGGAAGACATCGCAAACTACTTTGGGGCCATCAATCCTCTGCGGTACTCCCAGCCACATCAGCCCATTCCCTCCTCCTTCTCGCCTCCACTCAACGGCCTCACAATCACTGCGTACAGCGCTGGACACACTTTGGGTGGCTCAATATGGCACATCCAGCATGGAATGGAGTCAGTCGTCTATGCGGTCGATTGGAACCAAGCTAGAGAACATGTCCTTTCTGGAGCAGCATGGCTGGGAACCGGCACGGGCGGGTCGGAAGTGCTGGAGCAGCTCCGTCGGCCCACAGCTATGATATGTAGCAGTAAGAACTCGGGCTTGGTCAAGATTGCAAAAGCGCCGAACAAGCGGGACGAGGAACTTCTGTCGATGATTCGGGAAACTGTCGGCAAGGGCGGTTCTGTTTTAATCCCGTGCGATTCGAGTGCGCGCATTCTGGAAATAGCGTACTTACTGGAGAAATCATGGCACACCGAGACGGCCACAGCCGATACCAACAGCCCCCTAAGAAATGCCAAGGCTTATCTCGCCAGCAGAACAGGAGGAGCCACCATGCGCTACGTGCGAAGCATGCTGGAGTGGATGGGCGAAAGCATCGTCAAGGAGTTCGAAGCGGCCAGTGGAGCGGCAGAGGGTCAGGACCAACGCAGGAATCGAGGCGCAGCGGGACGGGATGATGGACGTGGTGTTAGGACCCCATTCGACTTCCAACACATAAAACTGCTTGAACGCAAAGCACGTGTTACCCGGATGTTGGGCTCCAGCGAACCTCGTGTCATCCTAGCTAGTGACGCATCGCTGGAGTGGGGCTTCTCGAAAGATGCTATCAAAAGCCTGGCATCTGACAAGAAGAACCTGATCATCCTCACAGAAAGAGTTGGTGAGCTTGGTAGAGAACACAAAGGGTTGGGGCGCTACCTGTGGGATCTGTGGAATGAGCGAAACGGGTCCTCGGGAGACGAAGGTCCTTCCACAGCAGTAGTCGATGCATCGGGAGAGCAAGCGTCGCTTCAAACTGCACGCACTGTCGCACTTGAAGGTAACGAGGTGCCGCTATATCAACAGTTCCTTGCCAGGCAAAGGCAGCTACACAACACAATGGGTGGTGATGGCGCAACCACGTTGGAGACTTCTGCGGATGTAGTTGACGATAGATCGTCGACCACTTCCGAGAGCTCAGAAGACTCAGGCGATGGACACGGCGGCAAGATCTTAAATACAACCGCTGCCCTGCAGCATGCACGCAACAAACTTGGTTTGACTGATGCGGAGTTGGGTGTCAATATCCTCATTCGCCGCAAGAACGTGTATGACTACGAGGTCCAGGGCAAGAAAGGCAAGGAGAAGGTCTTTCCATACCAGCAGAAGCGGAGAAAAGCCGACGACTTCGGTGACCTGATTCGACCAGAAGAGTTCGCCCGGGCAGATGAAGAGGACAATGTTAGAGGCGAAGCTCTTCGCGGCGACGGGACGAAGAAGGAGAACACCGTCGGGCAGAAGAGGCGATGGGATGATTTAGTCAATGTCATCGACTCCAAACCCAGCAGCAACCAAAGACGCCGCAAACCGGACGGCGATGCGCAAGGCGACGTCGACGGAGCAGAATCCGACAGCGAACCCGAAGAAGATCCAGACAAAGTCGACGGTCCCTCAAAGGTGATCATAGGTTCAGAAAATATCGAACTCCACTGCCGCATCTCCTTCGTCGACTTCTCAGGTCTACACGACCGGCGAACAATCCAAAACATTATCCCGCTCGTCAAGCCCCGCAAACTCATTCTCGTCGGCGGCGAGGAGTACGAGACAAATGAGCTTGCTGAAATCTGCCGCAACACACTCAACGCCGGCCTCGAGGCAGCGAACGCCATCGACGTCTTCACGCCGCTTGTGGGCATGGTCATTGACGCCAGCGTCGACACGAACGCCTGGACAGTGAAGCTCAGCCGCAACATGGTACGCAACCTCCACTGGCAGAATGTGCGCGGCATGGGCGTTGTCGCCATCACTGGTCGTCTCGCAGCCGCAAGTCTCGAGCCCGGCCCGAGAGACGAGGAAGAACTCCCCGCGAAAAAGAAAGCGCGTCTCGACGCCCCCGCCATTCCCGTGTCCCAGCTTGACTCCGACACCACGCCCGTTCTTGACGTCGTGCCTGCCAATATCTCCACGGCTGTACGATCCGTCGCGCAGCCGTTCCATGTCGGCGATCTGCGTCTCGCAGATTTGCGCAAGCTCATGAAGAGTAATGGCATGGAGGCCGAGTTCCGCGGCGAAGGTGTGCTCGTCATCAACGGCACGGTAGCAGTGCGCAAGACAGCGACAGGGCAGATTGAAGTCGACAGCGGCGCGTATGGGAATGTGGAGAGGGGGAATAACGACGCGGTTACGTTTTGGAGAGTCAAGAGGCAGATTTACGATGGTTTGGCTGTTGTGGCGGGTCATTGAGGCACATGGTAAGGCGTTTGGGACACGGCAGGGTCGTTCATCGGAGGATCCGACATGCTGCAGAAATACGGACAACTTTAGACTATCCAGGCTATATTTGTATGCCATCAATATACTACAGCCATCTTTCAAACTCCTTCCTTGCCACCTTCTTCCTCCCTCCTACTTCCTATAGAATGGATATTGCCAGCCTCCAATGTCCTTGAAGTTCGCCAGCATCTGTGGCTTGTCCTCATCTTTCCCCTTCGTCTTCTTCACGAACTTCGGCATAGGCGGAAACTCCCTGACCGGGCTCACAGCACGGTCGTTATAATAACCCGGGCGAGCTCGAGGTTGCTCAGCCGCGTTGCGAGGGGGGGAAACACCGCGGTTTTGGTTGGCGTAGTAGTTATTAGTTGGCATATTGTGTTATCTGCGACTAGTAGGTTGATATATAGTGTACTTGTGTAAGTGTGGTGGAAGAAGGATGCCAGGATGAGGATCGTGCGAGAGGATATATAGTGCTGGTGTGTGAACCTCCGGGAGACCTTGGTGTGATGGGTCAGTCTGTCATAAGCAGCACGTGTGATTGCGAACTGATGGAAGGGGGAACGTGTTAGTAATAAGAAGATGCAATGCTGTAATTCGCAGAATGCAACACTTCAAGCTACCTCTCTTGGCCCTATTGCGTCGATACTCGACACTGGAGTGATGTACCGGCCGGGAGCTTTGGGAATCTCCATCAGGTTTCAATGCTGTGGTGGCATTGAAGGCTTCAAGTAGTTTTTGACAAGAAATTCGGTAGATTGAAGTGGGGAGAGAGTATGCAGTCGCTACACCTCCTAGTCGATCTGTCATCTGTGCCACTTCTTGTAACGATACAAGACACATACGACCTTTGGACATGGACAATCTTTAGCCACGAAATATTCTTTAGACACGAAAGATTCTTTAGACACGAAACATGTTTAGATATATACTAAAGTACACTTTAGATACATACTAAACTGCACTTTAGACATGAACTACACTTTAGATACATACTACACTTTAGATACATACTACATTTTAGACACATACTGCACTTTAGCGACATACTGCACTTTAGATATATACTAAAGTACACTGTAGACACATACCCATACTCGGGCTTCACACCAACCTCTCCGCACACTCCATCGCAAACCCAAACCACGTCACACGCCTGCCTTGCGACCTAGCTCCACAGACTGAGCGATTTGCACACATTTCACATCCCCCTCACATTCTTCACTTGTCTCACGCGCCATCGTCAACTTTCCACATCTTCTCTCGTGCTCTCCGAAAATGGACCACCTTCTGCTAAGTGGACCATCACCAACACCTTGACATGCCTCGCATACCCCTGGTCCTAGACTAACATCCCAGCGTTGCTAGGTCTCGTTGTCTTAGCGGACTCGGCATGTTGAGGCGCTGAGTGTGCTGTTGCATTATCTGCGTGAACGTTACTGTGCTTGGGGACAACGTTGTGCTTGTGCCCAGCGGGTGTTCAGGCATGGGAAGAGCCAACAGGCCGTCGGTATTGAAGGTAATATCTGAACATGCGTCTTCAACGACGACATGAACCCCAAGTAACCATCAGCCCATATCCACCGCCAATAACGCCATGCACTCCAAACGCCCGCTAAATACCACAGCAACATTACAACAAGCTCACTGTCCTTGAATCACGCGCTACGTCAAGATCCGCGGACTCGCCATGCCACCCCCAGCATTCCCAAACACGGGCTCCAGCCTCACGCCCCCAAAGCTCCAGCCATCAACCCACTCGTTGGAGCGGAACTTCTTGCTCACAATGAAGCCCAAAGCGCCATCCAGCCCCACACTGACCTCGACATCGCCCTCAATCTCCTGCCACCCCTTGCCCTTGCAATCCTCGTATCTCTGCTCTCCGACCCGTACCCGCACAGCATCCGGATGCAGCAGCACGTGCACGACATCCGGGGTGATGTTGACGTCGACGAAGCGGTTCGTGAAGGTCGACGGATCGAACGGCTTGCCGACGCTGAAGACGAGGTCGTGCGGCGCCGTGTTGCCCGCCACGGTGTTGTGGAACGCCACGATGAAGCGGACTTTGTATTTGCCCTGGGGAATACCCGTTTTGATGGTCCGGAGGCAGATGTTATCTGCGCGGATGCATTGGTACACTGCTGCTTCTTCTCGCCTGCCATCGCCGTCCAGGTCCTCGGCTACGGGGTAGATTTTCTTCAGGCGCCCGTTCTCGTCGACAGCCAGGCCGCCTTCGCCGCTGGGTGACGACGTGCGGAATTGGCTCATCCGCGGGAGGTCGGAGAGTTGGCTCGTCACGCCTAGCGGGAGACCGGTTTTGAAATCGACATTGACGAGCTGGAACGATTGGTCTACGAGTCCGCGACCGGTGATTCCGAGGCGGAAATGCGTTGCGCCAATACTAAAGCGCGGTGGGAGGGCAGACAGCTTGGCCATGATCTCGCCGAATTCCTTCGCTGTGCGCATTTGGCGTGCGTCGCGCATGTATTGTTCGGTCAGCGCTGCCATTTCGTCTTCCTTCATCCACTGCTCTAGCGAGATATTGGCGAGCCCGCGGTCCACGTCAAAACGGTAGTACTTTGTGTCTGAATCATTGTACATGCGTTTGAGCTCGTTGTCCACGCGCGCGGTGCTGGTTGCCATGCCTGCTAGTGCGCTGGCGAGGCTGATGTCAGTGCCTAGGCCGAAGGGGAGCCAGGATGCCATTTTCTTGACGCTGGGGATGGATTGCAGACCTGTGCCGACAGAAACGATGACGCCAATGGATCGGCCTTCCCAGAGGGCTTTGGCCGCGTAATCAACTTCGGCGCAGGGGTTGTTGAAGCCGACGCCGCCGTCGAGATATGTGACTTTGGGGACCCCGAATTGCATTTCTTCGAAGAAGGTTGGGGCTGCGCTGGTTGCTCGAAGTGCTTCCCAGATCTTTGTCGTGCGGTCGTTGGGGTCGTATGTGCTTAGAATTCGGGGCAGACCAAGGGCGTTCTTGAGACTGGTCAGGACGAAACCGCGACACCCTTTCACGTTGGCTTTGCGGTGTACCGATTGACGAGAATGGAGTTTCCAAGTATCTGTGCGGTGTGGGAGATTCGGAGAGAATGGCGAGCTGCCGAACAGTGTCCTTGTGCTGCTCTGTGCGGGTGTATCTGTGGGTTTCGAGCCCAACGCTCCCTCAACGTTCTTAACCGTGGCGACGGGACTCTCTGTGAAGAGGGTCTGCTCGGGGCTGTTTGCTTCGGCCCAGATACTGTCTTTTGGTAGATCACCCTTCTCTTCTACTTCCTCAAAAAGTGCCTCATCCCACATGAGTTCATTCTCGTCGAAGCCGAGCTCTTTCAGTGCCGACTTGATGGCATTAGCAAGCACCGCACCTGAGAAACGTGTGGCTCCTGTTGGAATCTTCATTCCAAAGGCCTTGAATGACCGGTCATGCTTGAAGATTTGCTCGGCGAGTTTGGAATAGATAGCAATGCATTGTTTGCAGTCCAAACGTAGGCGAGAGAGTAGTATGGCGATGATGCCGCCTGTGGATGTGCCGCCGATGCTGTTCGTTGGTCAGTTTAGATTCATTGAAACATGAAGGACACCTACAGATCAAAGTAGTCGCACGGCTTAAGTGGTGTATGATCGTTTTGCGCTCGCCTTCCAAGCCGCTTCTCTTCGAGTGCTATGTTCTCCATAAGGTCGTCGAGTACCATTAGCGAGGACAACCCTCGCACCCCACCACCATCTAGCGATAGCAAGCGCAAAGGCGCATGTGGGTTTCTTTCGGGTTCTGAGAGTTCCATCATAACGAGCGACCCACGCGGGAACACTTTGTATGACTGTGCAAGGCGGCAATGTTGGTC
>TARA_R110002003_G_scaffold822_1_pt1 | contig 23790 bp, 31 predicted proteins | sample TARA_R110002003 | Tara Oceans TARA_R110002003 (sample SAMEA4396441) | marine metagenome | biome: Westerlies Biome; feature: [SRF] surface water layer (ENVO:00010504); material: water (ENVO:00002006), including particulate matter (ENVO:01000060) such as... | depth 5 m
ATTAGATATAAGCATAACGTACGCTAGCTTCTTATTTAATAGCGACGAAATTAAAGATACGTAACATGTGTTAGTCGTGCTAAGGAGTTTTGGGCTACTTAGTAGGTTGAGCTACTCGCTGATGGTTTACGTTATACATGACGTTTCAAAGCGACTTCGAGTTGTGCAGATTGGATTAACATGCGCGATATGCTGGACAAGCGGACAGCAGGAACAATGCAGTGTCGACAACACGACTCAGGTCCTGCACCAGCGAAAGGGACATGCACCCGCACACGACCTGAGTATATGTCACATCGACGTTTCGATCAATTATCGTCTCACCATGTGCACAAAGCTACACAGTACCCTATTACCCATCCATCTCCAGCTCCTACTATCCAAGCACCCATGACTCGATTAGTCGCGGCAACACCAAAGCATCAGCGCGAGCCCTCAAGTCTAGCAAGTACAGTACGTACACACCCACATTACTCTTCCGTCTCTCTCCCGCATGCCCCTCTAAGCAAACAACCCCCCTACCACCACCAACCCTCGCACCCCCATTCTGCGGCCCAGCAGATGTCGTCGCACTCGCAGACGCACTACTAGTCGCACTTGCCGTCGTAGATACCCGGCTCATCGACTTCGTAACCGTAACCGTGCCATTATGGCTCGCCGAGTCCGCACTTGACGTCGCATTCCCCGGACCCGGAACCACGACGACGGTGCTATTCAACAAACCGCTAGTCGGGAATACTGCAGTCATGGATGTGAGCACCGGCGGCGGGAGGAGATTTGTGCCCGAGGGCGGCAGGATTGAAACCGCCGAAGAGGAGACGATGGCCATGGTGCCGCTGTCCGTAGCCCCGAAGAAAGACGTCGCGATGGAGGGAACCGGCTCGGTGGCGGGCAGCTTGACGACGGTGGTGCTGAAGACAGTGACGGTGGAGATGTCGTTGCCTGGGGTGGAGGTAGGTACTGCAGGAGCGGGGTTCTCGGAGTAGTGTGTTGAAGCGGTAGCCGTGGCGACCAGGAGGGCAAGAGAGGCGATCAACTTAAGAGGGCCCATGGTTGGTTGTTTGCTGGGTTGGTTGGGTGACCGGAAGATGGAGGCTGGGAGCTGGATGTGTCGATTGACGGCAGCGTGTGTATTATTGGTGTAGCCGTGTGTGACTTGCAGTGTGCGCAAAGGTGAGTTGAGAGGAAGCGAGTGTGATTGAGTTGAGAGAGGGTGAGGGCTTTGTTGTTATTGAGCTGTGGCTGCGCGCCTTTTGATAGCAATGTGGGTTGCCAAGACCTGCTAGTGGAGGCGCAAACGGTTGGAAGTGAAGGCCAGGCGGTGCGATTGTGGCCTGATGGGTGAATTCGTTGAGTGTTACGGCACTGCATGTGTGCGAGACAAACAGCCGTTCTTGTGCTACAGGTTACAGGGCGGTGAGTTGGTGCAAGCGGAACACGTGATGAGCGGTTTCACTGACCTCTGTTTACGACTGCCGGAAGCACTCAGAAGGACATCTTCGGGATCAAAAAGAGTTTTATGAATTCCTGGTACGATTATGGCTGATACGAAGTTGAAAGGTAACGATATTAGCAAATATTATGTTCCGCTCAATCGTGTTGCCTCATCCAAGCGAGCGCCTAACGTTGTTTCGTACGATGACCCGAATATTAAATGCCGAAGAAGTATGTCATGCAAGAGACGTACCAAGCACATGCCAAACGAAGCCATACCCGCACCGCTCCCGGCTCACAGCTCAGCTCCTCAGACTCGCATTACCATCAGCCACATCCTGCGCACTTTCACCGTCGCTTCTCTCAGAGCTCGTCCTTTCTGCCGACTCCGCAACCTCTTCCAGCCTAAAGTCAGCCGCATCTCCTTGCACTCGCTCAATTTCGTTTTGTATCGCAAGCACCCAGTGGTCCCGCTCGGCCCTACTACGTGCTCGGAAGACCACAGAGCGGCCTTTGCTGCCGAGCTTTGCCACCCTCTTGATCCGTGTTCTCTTTCCTTCTTTGCGCTGCTGCTCTCCACCGCCGGCACCTTCTTCGGCACGGAACCAGCTCTTTGCTTTGCCGTGCCAGATAACGAAGGTTGTCATGACGTCTTCATCCGTGCTTGTCCATCCATCTTCGAGGTAGATGCGAGGGAGCGCGTGGTGCCCAGGCTTGTTGGCGTCGAATGTCTGGTTCTGGTACAAGAGGTCGTTCTCCGTGAGCAAGCCTGAGTAGATGTAACAGTCCTTCAGATCCAAGTTTGCAATGCGCTCGTGGTGAATGTGCTTGAGTTGCTTGCCGACCCTGCTTCGCAGTACATCGCGAAAAACCAGTAGTGTGCCTGCTGTTAGCATCACACTGCATCGCGTAAATGGCGCATGGATGCGCGGCTTGCGATAGAGCATGCCGCTCATTTGTATGCTGCGGCAGCAGGCGATACCGCACATATTGTAGAGTTCCGGTGATGCGTAGGACTGGGTCACCTCCCACTTGCGCGCAAATTGTCCCATGTGCGCTTCTCCTTCTTCGTCGATGTTGAGCGCACTGAGATTGCGATTTCGCGTTGATTTGTACAGGGCAATATCGGACGCAATGCGGTGTTTCCAGTACTTCGCCAGCGCGCGCAAATGCTGGATCCACTCCTTGCGGCGAGCTTTGTCGGCAGCCTGTTATTCTCGTCAGTAAGAGATAGGTTCACTTCGCGCGCGAGACTTACCTGCAGGCGGATGATCAAGCCATTCTTCATCACTAACTCAAACGTGCGATCAATATCTATGTCTCGTGTAGAGCCGTCGTCTCTCGTCGAATCATCAATATCTTCATCGAAGTCCACATCAGACCCCTCTTCAAGATCCTCATCAGCAGGACTCGCACCAAGCCTGGCCTTCCGAACCTTGACGACGTCGGCTAAGTTGACATATCCGTCACAATTCAGGAGATTCTGCCCCTTGCGCTCGGACTCATCTGCTGCATCCTCATCATGCAATCGTCTGGTTTCCGGTGTACCGGAGTGGCCTTCAAGCAACCATTCGATGCGTGCGTCCTTAACGGGGAAGGGATTGACCGCCCAACTCGCCGGGATCTTGTCCACGACCGTCTGGGCGTCTGGCACAGTCGCGTTCGTCGACGCCGGAAGTTTAGGTGGAGGAGGCGGAGTGACCTTAGTTGGGCGCGAGAAAACAAGAAACTGGTCATGACTCGCAAAGTAGAGCTGCTTGTGGTACATGAGTCCAAGTCGCTTCGCACGTCCTCGTTGTCCGGTGAGGCGAATGAGAAAGCCTTCCACAGGAACTGGTTCCGTGAGTGTCTTGTGCTTCTTTCGAGTTACTGCCGTAGTCGGATAGTGAGTCTTGGGCCGCAGCTCCAGGTCATGCGACTTGAGCATCGCGATCGTGCCGTACATCTTGCGCTCGTTCGCACCGTGTATCCACTCAAGCCGATCGTAGCGCTTCCAGGCCAGGCCAATTCGCTGGTCTCTTATCCACGACTGAAGCACATCTGCCCATTCCGGTGCCTCTCCCAATTCGTCTAAGCATCGTCGAACGAGCGCTGCAGCGACAGCCTGTTCTTCCTGCATGGTCTTCAGCATCGCCTCCTCGGTGTCGTCGGCCTCTTGCACTTCATTCTGGGACGCTTCTAGCTTCTCGAAAGGGTTGGCTATCCGCGCGCTCAGCTTCATGTCCGGAATGTTGATCTGCAATTCCGAAGCGCGTCGCCAGCCCATGACGTTGCGGAGAAAGGTGTACCATTCGACTGCATTGGACGCTGTTCGGGCACACATGATGAAGATCAGGTTGCCGCGCTTCTCCGGCGTTGAGACAACGATTGACTTGTCCAAAGAGGAGTAAAGATTGACTCTACTGGATTTGCGACCAAGTAGAATCTCGTAGGCGGCTTTCTTGCCTGCACCCTGCTGTTCGATTTCTGGGATGACCTAGTAGAATCGTCAGCATCACCTCAAATGAACAAACACGTTCGACGTTTTCATCACTTACACGCGTCTTGTAGAGTTGCAGGACGAAGTCTGCACTGTCTGTATGACTATGTCGGCAAACAATCATATACTCCCGCCACTTGTCTTTGACCCTGGAGGTGACTCTCTGGTTGACGTTCTCATCAAAGTCGTCTGACACTTCGCCGGCAGCATCTACGCGAACAAGCATGCGCTCCATCTTGACGACCAGCCCGTCCCTCAACCGCTGCTTTCGTAGCTTGGTCGGCGCACGCGAGATGGTCATCTGCGCCTGTTTGGCCTTGAGGTGCACTTTGGCGCGCTTTGAGTCTTCTGGTATGTCGAACTTGACGAGATTCCGCAGATTAGACTTCTTCCTAGTCAGCGTCTCGGCGGCACCTCCTGCATCGTTGGTCGAGCCTGGTTGCGACAAGCCTAGTTCTGATTTCCGCTTGACCCTGGCGAGTATGCCTTTCGCAGGGGGGTTTGAATCAGGATCTGCAGGAGCCGGAGCCTTGTTGGAGTCAGCCTTGCGTAGCAACGATGAAGTTGACCCGGCATCCACCGAGGATCCGCCTGCGGTGGATGTCTGGGCAAGGTGACTTTCTACGGTCGAGAGCGGGCGTTTGCCGAGAGACTTCTGCCCTGCCTCATCCTGCCCCGAAGGAACATGTAAGCCACTTGCCTGTGCTTGCCCATGCTCTTCGTCACGTGGTGTGCCTTGCGCTGATGCCGCGGACTCGTCCTCCTCCGCGGCGAGCCGGGCTGACGATGCGGTTACGAACGACTTGGTGCTCGAGCGGCGTTGTTTCTGTTCCTTGGCGGGGTCAAACTCGCCCTCCTCGTGTGTGTATACGCGCAAGTGGCCCTCGTCTCCGGGCTCCGAGGGCGCGTCGACGAAAGCCTCGTCCTCATTGCCCGTGATGACGTCGTCCTTCTGCTCCGAGCCTCGTGGCACCTGTAGGGCAGGTGGGGTTGAAGTGGTCGCGGCTGCCTCGCCGTTGGCTGCACCTGCCCTCGCGCCATTCGCGCCTTCCGCATCGTCGACGTCGACGTCGAGCTCTCCCGGCTGTGGGAAGCTGTGCTGGAAGAGCGCAGAGGAGCTGGGGCCCTCGAGGCCGCTTAATCGTCGTTGCCGCGCCTCTTTGGGATCGGAGGAGAAGGTGGCGGCGCGCGAAGAGTAGTTGATGCGGAGATGGTGCTTGTACCAATCGCGGCGGTGTTTACTCAGCCACGCTGTCTAGAGGCGCGTGTGAGCGCCGTGCGTGCAATGGGGGCGTGGGAGCTTACGGGAATGGGCCCAATGAAGAAGCGCCTCGCCGTGAGGTAGAGGTGCTCTGGCGTCGCATGTTGCTGCACGTGTCAGCATGGCAAGCTGTATACAGATGTCGGCATGTATACCAGCTTCTGCGCGGTGAAGGAGTCTGGCGATAGGTTCGCAATGTCAGGCTGCAGGTGCCATGACTGTGGCCGCGGTTCGGGCATTGGACCGCTCCTATCTTGAGATGGCCGGGGAGGTTTCGCCGACGCAACGTTGCTGCAAGCTATAGGCTTGAGACATGGAAAACACTAAACAAGACACATTATGGAGCTAGGGATGCACGATAAGAACTGTGGAGGAAAGGAGAGGAAGCCGCAACGGTCAGGAGCGCGTGCTAGACTACTGGGAAAGCAGGATCGCGGTGAGCCGCCAAATTGAGGCAACCCAAGCTGCCGCACATCGTCAGAGGCGCACCGACTAGATCCTAACTTGGTGGCAGCGTTGATCAACTCCACATTACAACTGTGCATGCACCACCGCATTGTGTTTGACCCATGCAAAACCCCGACCCCAGCGATCTCAACTTGCCCAAATCGGCAACACCGCTCCAAAAGTGTCGATGACGGCCTCGGGTGATCTTCCTTGTGGCGTACTAGCGCGAAAAGAACTGGAGACAACCGCGATTGTGGTTCGGCCCCACCAATTCCGCGTTGCATCGCGGCAAGGTCATGTCGTTGTGCTTTTTACAATGAAAGTATGGTAGTCATGATTTCCATCGTGCATGCTACAATACCCAGCCGCTCAATCAGAATGCCACTCACTCCCCTGCGTATCGCCAAACTCGCTTCTCTCCGGCCGTGCAGCACGCCTACATGAACAGATGTCAGCTGAAACTGACATCTCCAAACAACATCGTATACAAAGCACTTACTGTCCGCCGCTTTCACTGCTCTCGCCTGCATTCCCCCCGCCACCAAGCTTCTCCAGTTTACTCCCGCTCAGTTTCTCAAATTTACTTCCTTCCAGGGTATCACCGCCCCACCCCTTCTCAGTCAACGCATGGAGGAGAGTTTTCAGCTCCTCGACCTGCTCCTGTAATTTGCGCACTTCCAGAACCGCCGTATCGAACTCAACGTTCGGCTTGCTGGACTGGACTTTCTTGTCCCATCCGTCAGACTCGAAGTCGCACTCGTTAAGTACTTGTTCCCACTCATGTGTGACGTCCTCGTCCTCCTCGCCTCTCCTACGGTTGTAATTCATGCCTTGCTTCTCTTTGCTCCAGAAACGCCGTCAGCACTAGCAATGGGCTGTACAAGACGAACATGACGTGATCATTGAGGCGTGCGTAGGTGGCGTCGGACATCCACCATTCAAAGGGCAGGATGAGGCAGAACATTTCGATGAGATTGAAGGGCGCGATGAAGACGTTTTCATCGGGAGCGCGCACGAATTGCATCGTCTTTTGGCTGAACAGAGCCATGTACTCGTCGATGGCGTTTTCGGTGATATCTTCGTAGGCGGAGTTGTAGAGCGCGATGAGGATGTTCAGAAGGATGACCATGACCACGAATGTGAAGATATAGTAGAGGATTATCCCAAATGGGGGCTGGTGGGATCATGTCAGCATTGAAAAGCAGATTGTGGGTTGCGTCAAGAAGTGACTTACGGCGAAGTTGTCAAAGCCTTCGAACTCGGGAGATTGCATGACAGCGTTTAGCATAGCCTGAATCACAAATGCAGAGTCGGAGACGAGATTATCCTCGGCGACATCGAGGCCTAGAAACGCCTGGAAGAAGCCTACCATGACAACGATCAAGAGCGCAAAGAAGATGAGCGACTCGCGCATCATAACCTTGAGCACCACTAGCATCGCACCGAAGAAGCGAAACGTATCGAGGTACAACAACAACCGCATCCAGAACATAGGGGCCGTGAAGGCTAGGAAATCGTAGGAAAGTTCATTGAGGCGATTGCGCCTCCCCTCATGCACAGGGTGGCCCAGCGCGATCATGCGAAGCACGAAGGAGACGGCGAGGAGGGCATACAACGTGCTGTTGAACATGTTCCAGAAGGAGATGTAGAAGCGGCCCACTTTCCAGAACTTGTTGAGTTCGTCGCATACGAAGCCTAGTGTGAAGAGATACAAAAGACCTTCGACCACATCCAAGTCACCCGACGGATTGATCGTGTTGATTGCAACGGTGTACAAGCCGAGGAAGATGAAGGACATGGCAATCTGCACCCAGTTTTGGTACCTGGGAACCCGCATACGATCTGGGTCCAGATGTGCCCAGTAACTTGTGTTGGTCTTGTTCTCGTAATTCACAAAGCGACTAGGATCATCATCGTCTTGCACCACCCATCCACGCCACAGGTAGTTTATGCACTTCTGGTATCCAGAGGACCCGATGACGGTAACGGCGTGCAGATCGACAGCTTTTTCGATGGCATTTGCGGGCGGCGTCGGCTCTCCGTCGACGAGGGTAGAGTAGCGCTTCAGTAGTACTTCTTCGAAGAGGTAGTCCATGTCCTCTTCGGCTTCGATGAGGCGTTTTGCCATCATTTCGGCAGCGACGGCGCGAACATCATGTAGGTCGGCATCCCAGAGCTCAGTGGTGGATTGCTTCTTGAACCACTTCTTCACAACGAGCAGGCAGAAGACGACGCAAGCCTTGTGTTGTTCACCGCCGGCTTCCTTGGCTGTCTTCAGCACCGCTTGTGTGATGATTGGACTGTGCGCTTTGATGACCTGTTCTTCTTCCAGCTCGCACGGTATGACTTGTTCAATCTGGTGCTTGAGGCGTAGCGCTATCTTGGTGACTTCTTTGGGTTCGATAGGTGGAGGTGGGACGTGTTCGCGACGCGCAGTAGGAAGGACTAGATGCGATGAGTTCCGTTCCTTGATTGCCATGTATGATCAAGACTCACGTGCTCTTATCTCATCCTGTATTTGGTGTCGTCTGTCATGCCCGTCGGCGTTGAACAGTCGGCTCCACTTCACCATTGTTGCTTAGAGCTACGCTGAGCTTGAGATGATTGCCGAGGTCGAGGAATGTGGTATAACAGCTCTATAACCACCAATGCCTCACAAAACGAAAGCGGGTGGGCACGCGACCGCGGAAATGAAGGTTGCAGGGCCTAGGAAGAGGATGAAGAGCCTGCTCGTGATGTTGGCTGGCGCGCACAGCAGGTTGGATTAGGCGCCAAGCTCCACCTGCAGCATCGTCATCGCACGCGTTCCCCCATGCGACGAGCGGTCCAAGCTTCAGCCTTGTTCTTGCACGCTGCACGCAAATTGATAGCACCATGCACCATGTGATAGTTCGGCTGTTGTGTGATTTTGTATGCGCATAGAATTCATCGTCCCGACCCGAAATGGTATACATGTCCGAAGATGCAGCGTGCCTGCTCGAAATGCTTCCTCAAGCCCAAACGCCTGGTGCCGGGTTTTGTCAAATGCAGCCATAAGTCGTTTGCAACAATGCGACTACGAGTCAGCCTCAACCACACCGCCCTCATCACTCGTGCTCTCGTCTTCGTCACCACTGACTTCCTGGTTCTCACGCTCACGCTTCTCCATGAGTGCCGCCAGTTCAGCATCGTCGTTCTCCGTGACAGCCTTGGGTGCCATTTTGACTTGGCAATCGCCACCTGCGGCTGTGATGCTCTCCTTGATGTCGGTGATGGCTTGCTCTAGGCATGCAATGCCAACTGTCTTATCGAGACATTGTGAAGTGAGGACTGCACGAGTTAGCCGTGTTGCCACAAGCATATGTGGTCGAATCCTACCATAGAGCGGCGGTGACACAAGCTTGACCTTGACCTGGTTGTCTGGGGTGTTTTTGGCTTCGGCTTTCCGCAGCGCCTCCTTCACGGCATCGATGCCCTCGTATCCGAAGCACGTCACTACTTACATTAGTGCATCGTTCATCAATGTTCGGCGCTGACCTACCCTCGATGTCTGATCGCACCTTGGTAGGCTGCGGTGTCAATCTCTTTCCGATGTAGCTCTGGAGCTCGTCCCTAACAACATCATTCGGGAAGGTAACGTCCTTCCACACTTCCGGATTGGTAATGCTGAGCTTGAAAGCGTCGATCGAGTGTCCGTACTTCTTGTTCAGCGGCCAGCCAATGCTCTGATAGATCTCCTCGATTGGTGTTTGTGTCTTCTCTGCAACGTGGCGCATGATGCTGTGTACCATCTTCGACTTGTTGTACCTCTCCTCGCACTTGACGATGTCTTCCGGCGACACACGACGCTTCGACAGATCGATGTAACCCTTGTCCTTGTCTACACGAAGTACAACGACGACTTCATTGCGGCCAACACGGATGAGCTTTTGGATGGATCGGATACGTCTTCGGGACAATTCGGAGAGCAAGATCATGCCATCGATGTTGTCTATAAATATCAGTCCATGGCACAATCCTGTGCCTTATGCCTGCACGCACCGTATTCTAGCAGCTTCACGTATGCGCCCATCTCGGCAATCTGCTTGACATTCACCATGACGAAGCTCTCCACCTCCGGGTACTTCTCCTCATAGAACCGGCAGTTTGTGAGCGACATTCTGGCTGTGTGTCTTTTGCTTTCTCTCGGGTGGGTGGTGGTGCGCCTTTCGATCGATGTGGGGTAGTCGCCGTCTTATGCTTGTACCTATGCACTGGTGTATAGCGTTTTGGTGATGGTCGGTATTACAAGTATTTGAGGGTTGTGGAATTTGCCCTGTGAGTGGCTGTGTCGCGGTTATTCCACCGTTGTCGATATGTGGTTTTGGCGTGACTCAAAGATTTGCCCACAGTGTGCAGCCGCAAGCCCCTCGACTGCCAAGAGTTCATGGCGCTAACCCCAATGCAGCTACCCCACTGGAACTTGACTGCCACAGCCTCGACGTCGTATTTCTCCACGAAACTTCATGACGCTTCCAAAATCACAACACCATAACCAATGCTTAGAAGTACCTTGGATGAATCATCCGAGTCCACCCCGAACAACATATTCTACATCTCAATGTAGTCAGCGCATCGCGTTACTCCTGCCATTCCATTGGATACAGGTTTCTATCTTATTGTGCAAAGCGTTCCGATGCGATGAAAGACCACTCCATGTTTGGCTTGGCGGTGGAACATGGAGTCCAAATTCTCCAGATTAATTAAGCCAAGTCTGCTCGGGATCCACAAATCAACGTCTTGCTCATTCGGTGTTACTCTTTAAATATCAAGAAAGACTACCTAGACCGATGACAGTACACTACCTTATTACAGTTGCTCTCGCAATTTGCGTTGAAGATAGTCTGCACAATGCTTTCCTCCACTTTCATTATCAGTCTTTCTATATTCTCAAGCCTCATTTCTGCGCATGGCAATGTTCGCAAATGGCTTATGGAGGGCAAGGAGTACATCACGTACTTACCGTATGATCAACCAGAGCTTAAGCAACCGCCCGTGGGTATCGGTAAGAAACCGGAAGTCGCTTGACCAGCAGCTGTGGCTGACATGACTATAGCACGATTTCTCGGCGATGGCATCAATCCTATGAAGGAATTTTATCGCCAGCCATGACATGCAATGTCGACTCCTATCCAGCGCCGCTAATGGCGAATGTAACAGCGGGTAGCACAATTACCGCGAACTGGAACTCGTGTAAGCTGCTCGCTTTGCTAAAGTAACATGTGCTCATATCGTATGCAGGGCCACATGTCGGTCCCATCTACACCTATATGTCACCGTCCAGAACTTTAGTATCTAGACTTTCTAGACCTCTAGTTAGCTAGCAGAACTCTAGTCCAAACGGGCGCGACTGCTCGGACTTCCTCGGGACAACCGAGTCCACGTGGTTCAAGATCGAAGAGGCAGGCGTCGTGCTATATGCTTACGCCGACTCCGGGCTCGACTGGGCAACCCAAATCATGTTCGACGCCAAGAACAAGTGGAACATAGTCATACCTAAGTGGCCTACCAGATGGACCCTACTTGATTCGACATGAGACAATGGCTATACAGTATTCGAGTGTGTTGGGTGGTGCTCAATTCTATCCCAACTGCGCTCAAGTCTGGGCAAGTGGTGGATCGGCAACACTGGACCTGAAGGCCGTGGGTGTGAAGCTGCCTGGCGATATTCGACCGGAGGATGAGGGTGTTCTGTTTGACTCTCGAAAGCCGTTGACAGATTATACATACAAAGCGCCGTAAGTGCATCGCCAGGAGATCCGCTTTGGATGGCGTGCTAATCGTGAGTACAGGTTCAAGACCGATTGTGTGCTAGAAAGTCTGTTGCATTGCAAACGGTCAAAGGTCAATTCACCCCAACAGTAGGATTCGCGGCAACATTCCAATAAGCACTTTGATCACTGGAACCTTATCAACTTGCAGGGTTACGCGTTATATGAGTGGAGATTGAGTGTTGAAATTAAGTTCAGTTGCGAGTTCTGTATACCTGGTCCATCGAGCCCGCATATAGTCGTTCTTATACCTCCAGAAGCGGCACCACTAAGTGACTATCACACTCGCCTCCAACATGCACTACATGTCTGCCCTTGTTGCCTGAGGCGAACTTTCCCCGCAAATGTTCGAATTCAGGCATGCGCATATCATGCCCACCGACACGAAGCACCAGGCGCTCACCCGATTCGAATTGAATACCAGCGGCCCAGATCCCAATCTCAAGCTTTACGATCTGTCCCGGGGTGATTTCCTCCTCGCTCGTATGCTTGTGATGCGGAAAATTGTGCTTGGAAATGCTCGCATCGACAACCCGATGACTCGCTCTTAAGATACCAGAAGGACCGACGAATTGCAGAGTTTTGATCAGTGGGACATCTTGGGGATTTTCAACGCCATCGATGCCAGTACCTCCCACAGCCTTGAGCTCGGCAAAAGGTATGTTGGCGTTCCGAAGGATATTGCCATGCCTATCGGCCTTGCGAAGTATTACAAACACATCGAGATCATCGTGATCTGGGCACGACATATACAGAACGGCTTTTGAAGTCCCGATTAGACGGGTCTGCTTGAGAAACACGTATGTGAAGCTCAGCTCCTCTCCATCCGTATCGTCGTTGGGTACTTTGGCATCGGATCGATAAGAGTTTTGACCGGTCGTGACCGAAGAAGAGGAGATCTGGAGGGTTTCGTCTGCAGAGAGGTGCAACGTGAAGTCTTTCGCCTCGGACACCGGCCATGCGGTGAATGGTAGGTTATCAATGGGTGTCTGAAGATAGTCAGCCCTTATTAAGCTAATTTTCATGAGCCTTGGGCGCGCAAAGGCTTACCTCATTATACCGAATGACTGAAGCGCGAACCTTGGGTGTATCTTCCCATCCATTGTTTTGGCCCTTCATATAGAAGTCAAGAAACTTCTTGAAGTCGGCAATGGAACTTTGATGGTAGAGATCGTGCCATTCCTGGGTCGGGTGTATACGCAACCTTGTGAGTGTGTCAGCTAATGTGGCAAGATGCCTCGGCGTTTGCAAACCAGTTCTTTTCGTGTGGAATATCCTCAAAACCTCGCAGGGATCCAACATTGTGGAGTCCTGTCGACATGCTAGCTAGGATATAAGCAGGACATTGAATCGAGCTTAGTCTGGCGCGTTTGTCCTGCCAGTACTCATTCATGAGGGGATAATTCTGCAGCATTCCAGCGACATCTTCTCGCTGGTGGCTACCTAGAGCTTGCTCAGATCTTGTAAATGACACTGAGTGAAAACACGTACCATACAGAAGCGAGCAGATGAAACCGAAGAATGGGGGATTCGGCACACCGCCTCTTCATATATTTTCCCGGTAGACGTCACTGCAGCCTTCAAGAGGTAATATTCAAGTCAAATGAGCTGGTCGCTCAGCCGCAATGAACCACTGCGTCATTGCGAGCCATGAGTTACCAGCCAATGCAACTTTACCAGTGCACCATGGGAGTTGAGCAATGTGCTCGATGACATCGTGGCCGTCTCGACCTTCGGTAGTACCCAAGAATCTGAAATGATCAACTTTAGTTTATGATTGCTCAGCTGATCATATTACCTTGAGTTGCCTTCGGACCCTGAAATGCCATTAGCGCACTCGCCACCACATCTCAACAGTACCAAAGCCACTGACCGAAAGTACCCCGAGCATCGACATTGACCGCTGCATAGTCATGCAGCACCCATTCAGCGGGATCGAAGGCTTCAAAGCTCTGATATCCGGATAGTGCGCTTCGTGGAACGCCCACTCGTCCAGGAATAAGGCTGACGTCCAAGGATCCTTTATCTTTATAAGCACACAGTTGTGACATGCAAACAACTGTTGAACCCCTGTAGCCTTCGTTCACTTACCTGTTCCTGACTTTCCATACGGCGAATAGTGTATGATGGCCGGTACCTTTGGTGTGTCTGTAGGGCGGAATACATCTGCACGAATTTTGGTCCCATGGCGCAAGGGAATCTCGATATCCCGCTCAGATAAGGTCTCTCGACCAAACCCTCTGCAATCGGGTTCCTTCCTGAAGCCGGCGGGGATGGTGGTCGTACTGGGTTTGAGACCTTCGTACTTTGCCCCTGGGTGACTGACTGGAGTTGCAATCTCAAGAACATGTATGTTGCTGACCTGGTACTCGGAAGCTGTCATGTTGAGATATAATGATGCGGGATGAAAGTTATGCAATCAAACGCTACAGATGTGTGAATATGTACAGCCAAAATGGTCGTATGCGTTCAGTGTCATGATTGACAACCGGGCATTATATGTATGCAACTCTTGTCATCATCATGACTAGCTGCAGAATTGAACAACCTGAGGTGGAAGGCCGAAAGGCCGTGGTAACGGAGATGAGATACCGAGCACGGAGACTCGCTGTGTCCAAAAGCGAAGCCCAAGCCCGTCTGAGGTAGACGACAATGGTTGCGTGATGTGGGACACGGAACGTGGAGCGGCTCTAACCTGTTACGCATCCCTGATGAGGGGATGGATCGGCGCTCGGAGTTACAGATTGCCGATCATGCCTGCAAACGAAGCATCAATATCAATATCAGGTGTTGTTGGTCGAAAGGACGTGTCACAATAGCGGGTTAGCACAGTCATGTAGTAGACGCGAGCCAATACCACGGAGTCGTATTTGGCGCTCACATACAGAAGCAAAGAATAGTCCATTGATCTCCCAAGTTTGTTAGCATTCATACAATCGCGCAGCTCACATTCAGTTTCAGACTCAGCCTGAAAGCCAGCCGCTAAGACCTCTCTTTTTCTTTCCCTCTTCCTCCTTACGATCTCTTTCCTTCCTTGCTTCCACTTTCGCCACCATCTCATGAGAGAGTCTCCTGTTTCTGGCATTCAATTCGGCTCTGCTCATCAAGCCTTTCGGACCGTCGGCCGCTTCATCAGCTTCGGGCTGCAAAGTGTCTGTGATTACCCCACTAGCAACAGCAAGACGATACGTCTTGGACATCAGCCACTCCTTGTGAGCCAGGCCAAGGGTCCAGTGCGATGGCAAGTTTGCATACCCGAGATATGGGCCGACAAGCGCGCAGGCGGCGGCCCCGTTCGTATCGGCGTCACCACCCTCCATGATCAGATCGACAGTGAGATGCTCGAAAACTGCGCCCATGGCCAATGGGCCGCCCGCAACGGAGAGAATCGAGCCTTTGCGCATCGTCAAGCGGAGCAAGAGGATCGCTGATCCGAGACATTTGTACACGTAGCCAATCGTCTGGTTGCTGTCTAGCTTCAAATCAGACAGCGTCTCGGCGTACACGTGGTATTCGAATTCTTTTCGTGCGAGATGTCGCTCAATCTCAAGTTCGGATAGCGTTTCATCGCGGCTGGGATCCATAAGCTTCGGATTCTTCTTCACCCAGTCATAGCTGCGCTCGATGCACGCGTCAACGTCGTCTTCGTCGGTAATGTCGCCTCTCAGCAAGCCTCGAATAAGCGATACTAATATACAGCACGATACCGTGCATCTTGGGTCGACGTGAGTGGTCCATCCGACCTGAACGCTTAGCTTCCGCGTCCTTTCTTCACTTAAACCCACTCCAATGATGCCGATTGGGTGAGTGCGCATGAGGCTGCCATTCGGGGCCGCGTTCCGTTTACGGTTCACCCACGCCTTGGTCGCAACGGCGACAGGCTGGTCGAGATAGTTTTTGTTGCCTACAACCTGCCCCACTAATGCGCCAATACCACACGCGTGGCGATTAAGCGCCAGGAGACCTTGGTCAATCCAAATCTTGAGACGAGCCGCAAAGTCGTCGGGCAGAGCGTCATTGGCATGTTTCGTTGACATGTCTGTGTCTGTGTGCGTATAATTGTAGATATATGACAGCACGATCAACAAGGCCTGGTCTGTGTCATCCGTCCAAGCGCATGGCGCAAAGCGAGCTGCACGATCGTTAGTCAGAGCGTATCCAGGTTAGATGCTGGCTGCGAACTTGTTGGGAAAATAGCATCAAGCTGGAAATGCTCACTTCGATGACCGTCCGCATAAATCTCAGTGGCTGGCTCAACAAGCTGGAGCTTGCGGTCTTTATAGATGCGCTCGCACTCGTGCTTCGGCATGAACTCTGTATACAGTCCTATGGTGTCGCCAAGTGCTGAGCCAATGATGCATCCGTAGATCCTGTCGACCACTGTCTCGCGTACGAATGGATGTGCGTCAAGAAACCCGAGGTAGTCGACTTTCGTTTTCTTCCTTTGCGGCGGCATATTCGGGGAGGAGGTCTCTTCGTCCGAGAGCTCTTCTGAGTCGTTTGGTGAACCAACGTGAACGAAGTCAGCCATGTTGAGTGACGTTGTTATTACCGAATGTAACAAAGGACTGTCGCGTCAAGGGTCCTTTGTTTGTATATACTTTGTTGATGCCTGGAGGGTGAGTGCTGCCTTGTTGATCGCCGTTTTTGGTTGGCTTGGAGCTGAGCCGTGCCCACAAGAGGCCACGTTGATCGCTGACGGAAACATACTCGAGTTCTCAAGTGTACTCTGACTTACTAGCGACGAGCCTCAAGGAAGGTCGTGCGCGAGCTGCCATGGCGCTGGACCGGAGCTTAGTGGGTGATCGCCGAAGAAGTTGAATGAGGCATGCTAGGCTAGAAGAGGTATAGTCGGAAAGCAGCGACGTCCACCAATGCCTCAGCCTCCCTTTCCCTGCATCAGCGCCACGGTCGGAAACCAGTTGCAGCTTCAGATCAGTCCAATTCAGGCAGTTGCGAAGGGCGCTCAAGACTTCAGGCTCCAGCATCTCGAAAGATTAGCCCATCAAAACACCTGCTCTCTTGACGTGGAACCAGCGCCATGAACTCAAAAGCCTCAATCATTAAATCTAGTCCCAATACGCAGCGGTCAATATGTTACAAAACCGCATGAAGCGAAAAGGAAAGAATGCTAACATCAAAACAAAAATAATAATACAATGCCCCTTTCAAATCGATCTTTCGCCTTTCAATCTCATGCTGTCAATTCAGTCGCATCTCTCTTGTCTGCTTCCCCTCAGATCCTCCCTCGAATACTCATCTTCACCGGCGTCCCGCGCCATCAAACCACCTCTTTCCTTGCGCAGGCCTTGTGGAAGCCGTGATCGTAACGGTAGATACTCGTGTAGTCACGCGTGTGACCGTCGAAGCAGGACGCGTCCGCGTAATCGTGGAAGCTGGGCGAGTAATTGTGGAAGCTGCTCGCGTAACTGTGGAAGCTGCTCGCGTAATCGTAGAAGCAGCTCTTGTCAAGGTCGAAGCCGGTCTGGTTACTGTCGAGATACGGACTTGAGTAATTGTCGCAGTTCTGGCCGATTGCGTAATGGTCCTTGTTACCGATCGAATTTGCTGCGCCTGAGTCCCAGATGCGCTAATGGTTCGCACAGAAACGACAGTGCGGATGACTTGCTGCGTGACAACACGTGTAGCTGTTCTTGTGTCCTGCGTTCCGGAAATTGTGCGTGTTATGGTCACTATGCGGGATTGTGTGATGGTGACCGGCGTGCCCTGCTGAGCTTGGCTGACCTCTGCTGCTTGAGCCTGCGCGGCCGACACGGTTGAAGTTATAGTAGAGACGCGATCCCGTGTAACAGTAGTAGTGACGACTTGAGTTTGCTGAGCTGCTTGGACCTGAACCGCTTGTGCAGCCGGAGCAGTGACAGTAGTTGGAACCAGAATAGTTGAAGTAGAAGTCACGGTACCTACACCGTTCACGAAGATATTAGATGTTACCGTGAGAGAGCTGATGCTCGTGGATGTAACGGGTATAAAATATGTGGTTGCGGGAATGAAGCTCGTGAGCGTGACTGCCGGCAGGGTTGTGGTGCCAAGAGTTAAGGAGGTGACCGTGCGCTCACTGACAACCGTAGAAAGTGATGTGATGGTCGTGTGAAGCGTGCTTGTGGATATAGACGTTGTGATTTGGAAAACCGTCAGCGTCGTTTCCCCAAGTGTGCTTGTCACAGCTGGCAAGGTCGTGGTGGTCACGATATAGTTAGTCTGTATTGCTGAAACTGTTGACAGGGTCGTGGAAGTCTGGGTGAGGTATATCGTGGTTTCAGGCACCTGCGTCGTTGAGATTATCGTCGCGGTTGAAACTGTCAAGCTCAGCGAGGTACTTGTGACTGTTGCTCGAATGGTTGCTGTTGAAATCGAAAGGAAAGTCGAAGTCGTTAGAGCTGTCACAGTGACGGCATTGAGTGTCTGATATCTATTAGTTTACGAGCCTTGCTAGAGACTTCCTAACACGAACCTGGGTAACAGTTTGAGTGGCTTGGGGCAGTGTAGAGACGCTAACTATCGAAGTAGTGCTGACGCTTGTGACGGTGGCTAAAGGGATATTAGCATGATGGTTCAACCAAAAGCAAATGGTAGAAGAGGCGGATATTGGGGGCAGTATGTCCGAAGGCGCTTAGCCTTCCGCCAGTGCCATGTGCATGAAGTGTGCGCAGTCTGCAATAACAAACGCGGGTACCAGCCCAGGAACTACGTACCCGTGACGGAACTAGTGACTGCTGGAAGCTGAGTCGTTGAGATGATCGTCGCTGCAGGCAGCGTGCTTAAGCTCACTAGAGTTTCGGTGGCTGTAAAGAGCAGTCAGCCGTCCGAACTACAACAAGCTTCTCATTGCACGACATGTGTGAGAACAACTTTGGCAAGCTTAGGCATACGTCTAAGTTATGCGCTTGATTGGGCCTCGAAACAACGGGCAAGATACTGCTCAATGGCTAGGAGGGTTGACTTACTAGTGATAGCTGGTAGCTGCGTTGTTGAAAGCGCGGTCTCGGTTGCTAGATGCCCGTGTCAGCTAAGTAGCTCAAGGAAATGCAACAACTAGTTCTTCTCCCAGAGATTCGAGTGTCCTTACCTGTGACGGATTGTGTGACGACATCGATAGTCGTTCTCCAAGAAGTCATAGTTTCTGCCTTGAGTTAGCACAATTGAGCTCATGAAACCTGTCACGCTAGGATGGGAGATGATCTCTTCCATGCTCAATGTAAAGCCATGACTCAGCCGTCTCATCACGAGCAAAGATTCTTCTGAGCGCTCTGCGAACTGAATATGTGTCAAACTTACCAGTCAAGCTAACGAAGTCGGTCTGTGTAGATATAACGCGTTCCGTACTGATACTCGTAACAGTCGCTCCAGCATCGACAAATTCGGTCGAGATGGAGGTGTACGTGCTAACATTGGTCAAGGTGCTAAAAATTGTCGTTGTAGTTGGAACGTCATTGCTGATCGTAAGTGTGGTTGGCACATCGTTCCTGACGGTGATTGTAGTTGGCACGTCGTTGCTGACGGTGATGGTGGTTGGAACATCATTGCTGATCGTAAGCGTGGTTGGCACATCGTTGCTGATCGTGAGTGTCGTTGGCACATCATGAGTTACCGTAATATTCTGCACGAGGGTGGTTGTTATCGGAACATCCTCCCGAAGCGTAATGGTGCTGAAGATTGTCGTTGTGGTTGGAACATCATTGCTGATCGTGAGTGTCGTGGGCACATCGTTGATCGTCGTGATATTCCGCACAAGGGTGGTCGTGACCGGGACGTCTTCTCGAAGCGTAATAGTGCTGAAAATTGTCGTCGTGGTTGGAACATCATTGCTGATCGTGAGTGTTGTTGGCACATCATTAATCATCGTGATATTCCGCACAAGGGTGGTCGTGACCGGGACGTCCTCTCGAAGCGTAACGGTGCTGAGTTCGGTGAGGGTTCTGCGACACATCGGTTATTTGTGGCTCTCCATGATGAGGCCGTGGAGACGGGGATCTTACCTGGTAACATTCTGGACAAGCGTGGTATCGATGGTGCTGGTTTGGAATACCGTTCTATGGAAGGTCAGGAGAGATCGGAAGTCTCCAGAGATGCGCAACTCACTCGGTGGTAGGAAGCCCAGTAATTGTAAGTGTCGACGATGTGTTGCGTGTAATGGTTGGCCCGGTGACATATGCGGTTTCGGTTGTCACATACGAGGTCTACAATGCTCTGTCAGCAGTCTTGGTCTATCGAGAGCACGGATGAGCACTTACAATGGTGTTGATGTATGAAATTTCCGTCGAGGTGCTACAAGGGTGCGGGTTAGTGTTTGTGTGCGCAGAAGACAAATACCTGAGTTCAAAAGCTGAACGTTATCCTGATGCAAGTCGCTGGTCGATTGATACAAGTCCGTTCGTCGATGCGATGTCCGGGAGTATTCTGTAGGCCTGTTGCGACGTGCAAGTGAACCTGAAGGCCCTGCGTAGACATCCAGGTATACTTATCACAGAGGCGGAGCCATAGGCGAGACTAGACAATCCGAGATGTATAGGACTGGGCGAAGTATCGTTCCATGGCGCTATACAGGCGACACCGGATCCGGGCAACAAACAGAATCTCCAAGCATTGGTAGTCTCGAATCCCAGGTCCAGATGGTACTATACCTTGTGCCGTGCATGGCGAGAAAACAAAGTGCGCGCAAGTTGAACTGCTTCAAGATAAGAGATGGACTTACGTGTTGACCGTGTTCGTGGTGGTTTCCGTGACAGTCCTGTGGCCTCGTTAGTCTTGTCTATGTGCGTGGAGGCTCGATAGCACATACAGTGTGCTGATGAAGGTCTGGTTCTCAGTCTGCGTGATTGGCTGTGTCAGAGTCTCGATAATTGTCTGGCTCACGAAGACGGTTCCGTTGGATGTGATCGTTGTTGGAACGTCGAGCGTGGTGGTCTGAGTGGTGATTTCGGTGACGAGAATCGTGCTATTCACTGTGACGGGCGCTGGTATTTCAGTGGTTATCGTGGTCTCCGTAGTGGTAATAGTGGTCTGCTGTGTTGTAGTAACAGGGTCCAAGGTACGTGTCGTCACAATGGTGTTGTTCTGAGTCAGCGTCGAAGCTTCTAGAGTAGAGGTTTCGGTGGTAACAGTAGTCTCTTCCAGGGTCTGCGTTGTCGTAATCGCAGCCGGTGTCACATATACCGTACCATTCACAGTTAGAGTTGACGCTTCCAAGGTCGTCGTCTGCGTGATGAAGCTTGTTTCATTCACAGTCAGAGTGGACGCTTCCAAGGTTGCCGTGGTGGTAGTTGGCTGAGTGAAGGTCGTGCGTTCAGTGACGAACACGGTGCCATTGCTTGTCGCCGTCACCGTCTCGGGTGCCAGCGTCTCAACTGCGGTAGTCGTGTAACTGAGGGTGTTGTTGACTGTCTGAGTCACGTAAGAAATGGCAGTGGTGGTAGTGCCAACGTAGACAGTGCCATTCTCGGTGTAGGCCTGAAACACATCAAGTCAGCTGGATGGTCCGATGAGCTCAAGCTCGAGCAAGTGGCTTACCTGGCGAGCGAAGAATGGCCAGTCAACCATCGAGGTCGTGACGGTGGATACCACATCGCTAACTTCAGTTGCCGTTGTCGTTGTGGTGGTTGCCTCCGTGATCGGAATGGTGAGGTTGGCCGTCTGAATTTGGGTGAGCGTTGTCGGAGTGGTGACAAATTCAGTCGATACCTCAGTCAAAGTGGTCGAATCGGTTCGAGTAACGAAGACCGATACCGTGCCGTTAACCGTAGTAGTCTCGCTAATGGTCTGAGGCTGTGTAAAGGTACTATTTGAGGTCAGCGGCTATGCAGCGAACTGATAGCGACCTTGAGCAGTTCAACAACGCGTAACAGCAAAAAGCAAGGCACAATGCACGGCGTTGACGAAGTCCATGGCTCCGGAAGTAGATGTCGTTGTTAGTCCAAGGAGATCCCAAAGGCCAGTCAGTATATTCTGGGTTAGTAGTGCTAGAACATCAGTATTGCCAGAGAAAAGGAACTCAAGATTTTCTGGGAGAGGCCGTGTTGAAGAGTAAGTTGAGCGAGCTGTTGTGCCCAGCCGGGGATGCGGTTCCGGGGAATGCGCAAACGCGTTGACGCATCAAGGGAGTACGCCACCAACAAGATCACGAGAAAAGCGAGGAATGTCCTAATCGGCTCGTGTGCAGTGCCATTGCCCTCGCCTCCAGATTGTGGGATTGAAGATGCTGCAGCAACTTTCATATCGAGTGGGTCCAAGTCGTTGCCCTTGCCGTTTAGAAGAGCTTCGGAGATGAGCGATTGAGTCCAGGGAGGAAAAAGCGTGGCTGGGTCAACCAACCCATGATACAAAGTCTGGTGCTTGCCAGAATAGGATTTTCGGGCAGATGGAAGAGCAGATGAAGGAAAAGCGTCACTCACCTAGATTCTGTGATTGTGGTTGTTTCTCTTGGAAGCGTTGAGAACGAAGTAATCGTTTCGGGGGGCGCAGTCGTCACTGAAGTGATGGTCTCCTGCGGCAAGGTTGAAACCGACGTTTCTGTGATAGTTTCTGTGACCGTTTCTCTTGGCAGCGTGGACACTGAGGTAATAACCGACGTAACTGTTTCTTGTGGCAAGGTCGAGACTGCCGTTATAGTTTCTCGGACAGTCTCCTGCGGCAGCGTTATGGTTTCCTGAGGCAGCGTGATGTACGAGATCGAGACACTCGTCGAAGTAGTAGTCGAGACACTGGTCGAATTGTTGACTTGGGTCAATGTGCTAGTCTCGGATATTGTTTGAGTCGTAGTGACCGGATCGCATGTTCCATAAAGCGGGTTGCAGGTGTCACGGCTGCAGTACGAATCGTGTGGAGCAGGGGCATCAGGCTCTCCTCCGCAATAACCTGAAGTCGAGCAGCAATTTCCGAGCAAAAAGCCAACGCATGTGTAGACGGTACCGTCCCCTTGGTCACCACATGTTCCATCAGGCGAAAGTACAGTCGCGGTCGGCTGATACGTGCTTGTTGTTGTCGAGATGGAGACGCTCGTGGTGGATATCGTTTGAGTCGTGGTGACAGGATCGCACGTCCCATAGAGTGGGTTGCAGGTGTCCCTACCGCAATACGCTTCTCGAGGAGTGTCGGAAGAGTTCGAGTTTCCACCGCAGTATCCGGAGGTCGAACAGCAGTTTCCTAGCTCGAAGCCCACGCAAGAATAGACTGTGCCGGTGCCTTGGTCGCCGCAGGTTCCATCGGGGGAGAGGACTGTCGCGGTAGGTTGATAAGTCGAGGTAGTGGTACTGAGAGACACCGAAGTCGATATTGCCGTCGTGGTGACGTTCACCGTGCTCGTCAGCGTCGAAATGCTCGTTGTCGTGTAATTGACAGTTGTCGTTATTGGCGATGCTGAAACACCCAATGGAGGCTGTTCCGGTCAGCGCATCGCAAATGTTTTATAATGCCTGCGTGTGCAAGCTCAAACATTAGGAAAGACACAAGGAGATGTCCGGAGATGTTCGGTGTCTAGCTGATGCCTGAAAACGGTCAGCGTCGCGCATGGTCCGAGGAAGATACTTCTCGTATTGCTCGATGCGACTCGAACCTGGGTGAAGGTTAACTCATGTCGTCGAATTGAACACTGCGTTCTTACTTCTGCATCGAAGGTTTGCCATACATCTGAGCAGAGCGTGGTGTGCGCAACCGGTCCGATTGCACGTTGCGTGAGCCTACGGCCGAAGCTGTGGCACCTATATCGGCGACGCGACGAGGCGCGTTAGGTTATGTGGCGCCCTTTCTTCGGGTGTTCTTCGGGCGTAGCCGCAACATTGTGATCCATATCTCATGATAAATGCATACCGACGATTCAGGCGAGTGCCTCGCTTGGCGTGCGCGGAATGGAATGTGTCCTTGGGTCGCACGAGGAGGCGTTAGACTATATTGATCAACGACGCCGTCTTCAGCACCCTTCTCTCCTGGCTGTGTGCTTGGTAGACTGTACGAGAACGAGAAAAGTCATTTCTGCGTGTCCAGTGGCAGCAAAGATTCTTAGACGTGTGCATGCAAGTCGTTGGCGATCCGGGACGAATAAGGTGAGCGAACGACACCTGACGACACGTGATTTTGCATGGCAGTTGCTCGCTCGCAGTTCCTGTGTCGAGAATCTCACTTGGGAAGATGTGGTATGCATGGCTCAGATGCGGAAGTCTTTGCTGGACCACGAGCGGAGCTCACAGACGGCCCATCACAGGCACAAGCATGCACGAACTGGACCACATGGAGGTTGTAGCATATATTGCCGTAGCATTAGGAGGATGTATGGAGAGGAGACCTGCCGCGAACGCTAGTGTTGAATAGGAAGCATAGCCGAGGTTGTCTCATCCACGATGCGACAGCCACTATCACCTAGCAAAAAA
>TARA_R110002003_G_scaffold2375_3_pt1 | contig 23752 bp, 29 predicted proteins | sample TARA_R110002003 | Tara Oceans TARA_R110002003 (sample SAMEA4396441) | marine metagenome | biome: Westerlies Biome; feature: [SRF] surface water layer (ENVO:00010504); material: water (ENVO:00002006), including particulate matter (ENVO:01000060) such as... | depth 5 m
TAGCCGTACCAGCCAAACCGTAGTGTACCATGCTGCAAGTTCAGACCTTTCAATCTTCCCTCACGAGGCTTTCTGCTTCTTCGCCTGGACAGCATCCCCGTTGCTTAGTGCCCCTTCTGAGATACTAATCTGATTCCCTCGCTTCGCGCCCACCACGGCGTCCAGCACGCGGATCCACGTTTGAAGTACCAAAATCATAAGTCTGGCCACGTGGTCCTGCCATCCTAAAATTGGCTTTATGCCCCTACTGAACTTGGCGTCCTTGACCTCCCATGGCACATTACCGCCCAGTCTCAAGCCAACTCGCATACCACTGCTGAAACCGTCTTCATGAAAGCCATATCCCGTCCACGCACCTGCGTACCATATACCCCTCTTGCCTTGAATATTCTCCAACTCAATCTGAGCAGCTACCGTACGCCCGTTGTATAGCGGATGCTGGTATTCACAGGTTGCTTGTGTAAGAGATGGCATCGGCGGTGTCTCTGGATTTAAAGTAACCAGGACGTTGGAAAAGTCAGACACGGGAATGTGCTGTAGGATGTTCATGTTGTAGGTCAGGGAAACCGTTTGAAGATCGCCAGAGCCTTTTTGTGAGACACTTGGGGATGATGTGGTGAGGTAATTCCATGCGGACCAAGCGCTACGACGCTTGGGCATAAGAGAAAGGTCGGAGTGTAGGTAGGCAGTATTTGGAGTAGTCTCAAAGGCTGCCAAGATACCACTCTCTTCAAAGGTAACAGAGGCATCCACCAGGTGACGGGCTTGGTTGCCATGGCAAGCTAGAATGACGCTGTCAAAAATTTCGGTACGCCCGTGCTCCTGGCCTCCGAGTGATAACTCGACACGTCCGTTAGTCGACGTAAGAGACTGTACAGGCGTGCCGAGATGGACGTGAGCGTGTTTACACTCTTTCATCACAGCATCGATATATCTCTCGGCACCTCCTTCAATCGTCAGCCATGGCGGCCGTTGTGAGATGGTCGTGAGCAGGTGATGATTCCACATGAACCGTATTAGCGTCAAGGCGGGAAACTCCAATGCGCACTTGTCCGCTCCTGTACTCCATACGCAGGCCGTCATCGGCATCAAGTAGTCGTCCCTGAAGGCATCCGAATATCCTTCTCTCTCCAGATACTGACCGATGCTCGTCTCGGCTGTGATCGAGGCCAACGAAGAGCCTGGAGTGACGGATAGAAGATCCAGGGCAAAATGGTTGAAGCGGATTATGTCAAAAATCATGCGCCAGAAAGTCGGCTTCAGTACGTTTTCCGGCTGTGAGAAGAGGGCGCTAGCTGACGTGCCGGACCACTCGAATGCGCCTGCATCACGGGAGATACCAAATGTCATCTCCGATGCGACTGTTTTGACCTTGATAGCTTTGAGAAATTCGATGAAGTTTGCTGGAGCCTGTCAGCTTCGCGTTGAGCGGGGTGATGTGTCTGGGCGACCAACGGTACGTAGCGGTATTCAGGACGATGAAGCCCGTATCGACTGGAGTGCTTCTGCCATTGTGACTCCAAGGCACGGTGTTTGTATGACCGCCGAGACGATGCTCTTTCTCGATGAGGTGGATCTCGTGGTTCGTGTTGCGGAGGGTCCACAGAGCGCTGAGGCCGGAAACGCCGCTGCCGACGATGGCTATGCGCTTCTTCTCCATGCTGTGGGCGGCTGAGCGAGGCACTAGTGGCGAGTATACAGATGGTCGCAGTGGGCGTCCGAAAAGAAGAAGAAGAAGCACGTTGATTGGAAAGAGCAGAGGGATGATGGGCATGGACGAGAAGGAAAGTCATGAGGTCATTGATTTCCAAGCGCAGCGCGTGTCATGCTCGTCTGGGCTGTTTGAGGGTGGTGAAAAAGAGGCAGTGGCCAGCTCATCGTCACTCAGGTGGTATGGGATGCCACGATGCAGTGACACCATTGCTTGATTCGCATTGCGGCAATCCATACTAGAGGAGGGAGTCTGCATAGGCCATCGACGCGTCTCAGCTGGGCGCGAGAGAGCGTGCCGCAAGTGCAGTGAGCACGACAGTCACGGCAAGGGGGCCATGGTGGTGGATGGCACAGTACAATGGCTCGGAGCTATGCATCTACAGCCTGCGGGCGAGTGACGTAGCAGGCAGCATCGACGTCCAGCGTCACCTGACACCTGCAACCGAATTGAGCGCGCACGTGACGCGGCAGGCGGCAGGCGGCAGGGTCACCCTTGGCAAGTGCGTAATGCGACTGCTCGACGTGCGCCTCGGACGTGACGACGGCCTGCACCATCGCACGCAGCACGCACCTCGGACACGCACCGCTCTACTGAAGCAGCACACACACACACACACACATATATATATATATATATATATATAGCCCAGCCGTCGCGAGCCAACGCGCCATGTCGAATCTCATCGATGCCGACGCGGGCACGGAGCGCTTTGGTGGCTACGAGGCCGAGCTGAAGCTGGTGCAGGCCGACCTGAACCAGCAGCTGGAGCAGATCAAGGAGACGACAGGGGAGCCACGGAAAGCCGCCATCAGCAAGGCAGAGCGCGCGCTGGAGGAGGCCGAGGAGCTCGTCGGCCAAATGCGCCTCGAAAAGTCCAACATCCCCGCAAACCTGAAAGCCAAGTTCAACGCGCGCTTTCGCAACTTCGAACACGACGTGGACACGACCAAGCGCAAGCTCGAGGCGTACACAAACGACCGCAGCAAGCTCTTTGGCGCGCGCTACACGGACAATCCCGACACAGACGCCCAGCTTGAGCAGCGACAGCAGCTGCTGTCCGGTACCGACCGCCTGAACCGCTCATCCAACCGGCTGCGCGAGTCGCAGAGAATTGCCCTCGAGACGGAGCAGATTGGCGCGGGCACGCTGGGCGACCTGCACCGCCAGCGCGAGCAGATTACCAACACGAGGGAGCGTTTGCTGGAGAGCGAAACCTACACCGACCGGAGCATAAAGACGCTGCGGGGAATGGCCAGACGGTGCGTACCACACACACCCCATACCGGCTTCTGTTGATACCGAGGTCTAGATGGATGCCGTTTTGACGCAAAGGGCAGTCTGCTAACATGTCTTCTAGCATGGCCACGAACCGCATCATCACCATCGCCATCATCACCGTGCTGGTCCTCCTTATCATTGCCATCATCTACAGCAAGTTCAGATGATTGTACACTATAAATGGCGTTTTACTATTGGCGTTGGGAGCATGCATGTACACGGTACAATTCGGGTCTCGGGTTACAATGTTATCACTGATGATCAAAGCATGGCATTACAGGCTAGCCTGGACATCCTCGGGGATTGATTGATACCCCTCCGATTTATAACATATGCTTGTATACCACATGCGCTCTGGAGACAACCAAGACTAACGCCCCGCAAAGTAGTCTACCCGAAGTCATGGCCGCATTGCACCTCTGTGGGGTTCATCACTTCCGGCTAATGTGTTCGAATACCAACCTTTTTCCCACAATGACACTTGGAAGGCACCAGGTCGTGCAATTGTCCTTCCCCATCCCCATGGCCACAATCTCCGAGTCCTGAATAGCCTCAGAGCCTTCTTTTGGTAACTACTAGTAGCAGCAGAACACGTCGAGGATAGTCAAACCTCCAGATCAGGGCGACAGCGTCCGTCCCGAATGGTCCACCAAAGTATGAAGTGCATGCGTGTACACGCGATGCAGTTGCTCAGTGAGCAGATAACCCGCAATCGGCGTGGGGCCACATCAACAAGTCTCCCAAGTTCATGGTTCCCCATGTCCCGCAATCAAACATCCTCTGGGATCTGATGCCGAGCTTTACAACAGCCATGTTCCGCCCATCTTGAAGTTTATCCATGGCCCCAAGCGCCTCTCTCGTGATAGCTCTCCAACTCACACTCCTTTTCCTCTTTTTATCCTTTTGCAAATTGACATATTCCACCATGCTCTGGAACTCTATCTCCGTGCTGGCGCTCGTTGTCCCAGTTCACGCGCTGATCCGATTCGGATGCTCTCAGCTGGTTGTCGACCGTCTTGACCCTCTTGTTGAGCCAGGAAATACTCCGAGTGCACATTTGCACCAAATCATCGGTGGAAACTCTTTCGTGCCCGATATGGATCCCAAAGTCATGGATCCAGCAAAGCTATCCACTTGCACCACCTGCCAGCCAGCCGACGACTTTTCGAACTATTGGACAGCACCCTTGTACTTCAAGGCTAGAAACGGAACCTACAAGCGTGTTCCTCAGAAGGGAAACACCGGCTTTGAAGAGCAGAACGGGGGCATGACAGTGTATTACATGCAAAACCAGCTGGCCGACTTCCAGCAAAAGTCCAAAGTCAAGGCCTTCCAACCAGTCAGCTTTCTCGTAGGTCCTTCCTGGATGTAGTTAATACCTCTAGGGCTTTCGAATGATCATCGGCTCGCCAACCTCGAGCAGCCGCGCTGAAGCCGACAAGTTCCCACAATTAACGTACACGTGCCTACAGGACATGGGCACACGCTTTCCAGAGACGAAGGATTTCCCCAAAAAACCATGTCCGGCTGGCATCATGGTCAATCTGCGGTTTCCCACGTGAGTAGATGCTGGGAGTATACGCATCACTACTGACATGTCCAGATGCTGGGATGGCAAGAACCTTGATTCGCCCGATCATATGGCGCACATGGCTTACCCGGCGAGTGGCACGTTTGAATCTCAAGGCCCTTGTCCTGCCACCCATCCTGTGCGCATGCCTCAGCTCATGTTCGAGGTCATCTACGAGACCAAAGGATTCAACGACGTCGCCATGTGGCCGGCAGATGGCAGCCAGCCATTTGTCTACTCATTCGGCGACCAAACCGGTTTCGCAAACCATGGTGACTACCTCTTTGGGTGGAAAGACGATTCTCTGCAGAAGATCATGGATGAGGAGTGCTATGTAGGCTGTGCGTCAATGAAGACTCAGAGCATGCAGGCGATGAATTCGTGCTCGGTCCCGAGGAAAGTAGATGAGGATGTCGGCGATAGTACTTGTAGGTCTAGATCCTCTTCGCTCTGTGGCGAAATCCTAACGCTTCGTGACAGGGCTTACAGCACTTCCTGGACAGCATCATGTTGAGTGATCAGCTGTATCATTGGCGGACCGGTGATGGTGGGTCGGGTCGGCCGGGCCAACGCTATTGCCTTCACAGGCAGACGAGAGCATATGTGGATGACGCTGTATGCGCATCCCTGCCTCATGTATCAGTATGCAGCCATACCGCCACATCCGCAGAGCCCCACAAGTGCACTCTCTGTCCCCACACAGCAGACGGCGCGTCCTCGATTATGGTGCGGATAGAGAGTTCTTTGGCGCAGCTACGTCGCAAATACCTCTGGGTGCTGTGTCACATTGGAACAAGCACAAGCCCTCCATGTGGAATCCGTGACATGTGCTGAAACCATGCTGCCTGCGATAACGTGATGGGAGCGATGCGCAACACGGGTCGACGTAGCTGGTGTGGGAAGCACTTACCTCTCCTCTGGACTTGGCGTGATTGGCTGGACCGCTCGGCAGCCGGAGATTGCCCGACAGCCCGCCTCGCAGCGGCCAAAGCTTCGTCACGTGCCACTAGCGTGCCAAGCGGCAGCCTGGCGTCGCTCGCCCATAAATTCCTCGTCGCCCGCGCATCCTCCTTCTCTTCTTCATCTAAGTGAGTCTCCTCCCACGGCAACCCATTGGTCGTCTTTGCTGACAGCCATAGGTGCTCGGGCTTTACGCTTACCAGTGAAGATTCGTCTGAGGTAGCGTTTTTGCTAGTTGAAAACTACAACTATGACCGCTCCAGCTGGCCTTCGGGTCGGCTGGGAATTTTTGACACACACTCAGTACGCAACTGTGCTTTTCGTTGATTCTTGCGGTTTACTGCGAGATTGAAGAAGAGTTGATCCACCACAGTCGTCGCATCCACCAAGGACTTGCCGCACCGTGCCTGTCGCTCACATCCTACACCGAAGGATGGTCGCACTGCAACACCAGCTGGGCGCCGGGTACCGCACCAGCCTATGCTGCGAAACATCGGTCTCGAACCTACCCACACCTGCGCGAGACCGACTTCGATACGAATGCGCGGCTGATACACCCGAGCGACCCAACAAGCACAATGCAGACTCCCGACGGCGCGCACGCGCTTGAGGTGAAGGTCATTTGACCACGCTCAACGCGCCTGCACAGGTCGGCTATTGTAGCTGGTCGTGTCGGTCTGCGCGACAGCGTTCGGGGTGGCTAGAATGCGACATGTCGACAAATCGCGTCTTGTCACCATCATCGCCCTCTTGCGTGTCACTCGGCGCATGCGCCTCCAGTGCACTCGTGCGGCTGAACATGCAGGCAATACGAAAGAGTCGACGTCAGTCGGGGCTTGTATACCATCGTGTGAAATCTGTTTCACAGACTTGACGAGGCGAGCCATCATTCGGCTGAAAATCTTGTCAAACACAAGCAACAAGACTGATCCCAGCAGTGGTTCGACAAGCTGGGCGGCATCACAACACCTCAACTTGCGGCTGCATATCACTCTGGCTGCGCCTCGAATGGCTTTGCCAGCGACTATGCGCGATGATGGACAGGGTAGGACCTCTCAAGCATCTTGGTACAGACCATGTCGGAGTTTGCAACGGCCAAAGGGCCAACAATGCCATGCCACTGTCTCAAGTAGGCTCTTCTCGTGCCCTGCTCTGAAAATCCGTTACAGACGCCTAAGGTTTAGCAATGTCCACGGCATTTCAGGTCTGGACATTCACAGCAAGGCCTCCCGCGAGGCTATTCCGCTTGTCTCTCTTGCTAGACTACACTAGGCTACCTCGGCATTAGATTACGGCGGTGTTGTGCTGCAAACGCAGATCTTATACGCAGCGTACTCGATTGGCGGTAACCACGTCTATTTTGAGGCTGTTTGAATTCCTGCTTCAGGGTCAGTCCCAACCTTTGATCTGACTGCCAACCGTCAGAACTGCTGAAGCTTGAGGATGGCGCCTCCCAAAATGCTCCATACGCGTACTGGGTGATGCAAACGAACTTGGCAAATTGCTAAATTGCTGGATATCCATTCTTTGTGAACTGGAGCCCGTCCAGATGCCACGCGAAGATCATGAATACGCCAGGTTGTGCAGCGGTCTAACAGGAGACGCTGTGTGCCATGTGACTCAGTGGGCATGGAAAGCAGCGGTCACTGCCGACGCTCGTTGAAAGATGATGACTTGCCAAGGCACTGCCATGAGAGGTCGTGGGTGTCATACGTGCTGTTGGCAACTGTGTCAAATCAAGTTCTGTGGAGAAGCCTGCCGATGCCTGAGGGGGTGTTTCACACTCGTTCGAGGTATTGAGAGCCGGCATTACGGCGCTGAGTACTCGATCGTGCACGGAGCCAGTTCGGCTGCGATCTGCGGCAGGGACACTGGGCGTGTGCGCGCTCCCACCCGGCATCAGCCTGTGCATCACTCGCTGTTCTTGGACGAACAACAGTCAAACACACTCAGTCCTCATGCCTGTCCGCGTCCCGCTACGCTGTTATCGATGCATTGGGGTTTGAGGTTTACAAGTCCACCCTAGTGAACAGCGGCTCCATCTTCCATTGCCACCACTCACACGAGTCAGATGCGCCACACGAAATGTCAAGAGCGGCTTCTAGTCGGTGATATGCGACGACCATGCATGGTCTGCTTCATCGGCGTCGCCAGGCGATCAAGTCAGTGCTCGCCTGTCCTTTGCGTCTACAAGACTCGATCTAGGCTAAAGTCGCGACATTATTACCCCTCGCCTCCACCTGGTCATGCAAGTCGCTACCTCTTCTCCTCATCGGGTTGATGCGGCCAGTGCTTCCCCTCAATTCACATGTTGCAACCGTCGTCACGCGTAGGGTGCCGGTTCCTGCAGGAGCGATCCTGGAGAGAGCATGGCCTTTCACATCCCAAATGTCTCTGTAGAACCAGTTCAGGACGCAACGTTTGAAACCTGCAGACTACCTCAGGCTAGTGTGTCAAGCGTTTGCCCCATGATAGGAATGTCTTTCCAAGCACCTGGGCAGGCTTAATCGAGGCCCTCGCATGCTACTGTTCAACCAGTTCTTTTCATATCCTTCTCGCCATCAACTAGGTCGTAGCCCGTTAGGCATCGGGTCGTAGCTCACTTCCACTCTGGCATGCTTGAGCATCAACTACACCACCACGAACATGAGAATACCGAAGGCCAGCTGTTCTCTTCATTCTAATTCTTCTCTCCCGCTACACAGTCAGCTTGATCGTAATTACCATCGCTATGGACATCGACAATCATAACATCTCACCTGCTGGTATTCAGGTGAATACGATTGTGCTCACATTCACTCTCGTGGCGGGTATGGTTGTATTTCTGCGTCTCTTCACCCGTCTGGTCCTTAGGAAAACGGGCGGCCTGGAGGATGCATGCATTGTGTTCGCCATGGTCAGTGAACCCATACTGTCGTTTCTATCTTGTTGTTCTGACCCATTTCGAGACATTGTCTCTCGTTCTTACCGTTAAGACCTCGGAGCAGGTAATGCATGGCCTCGGAAGACATGAATCAGAACTAAGCAAGAACGAGCGCTTGATATTTCTAAATGTGGGTGTGGTGCTGACGGCCGTACTGGAATTCCTTACAACGGAGGCAAAGAAATCACAGAAGTTGGGTTCAGTGTCTTCAACATCGGCCATAATAGCGATCGCCGACAAAACTCATGCTACACTTTTGCAGCTTCGTGGCCATGGTTACACCGCTAATCTGGATCACAGGCATTTTGGGTGAATCTCTGGATATACTCCCTCACACTCATCGCCATCAAGGTCTCGATTCTGATACAATATTTGCGAATCTTTCCCGTGCGGTGCTTCCAAAAGAGCTGCTTCCTTCTTCTTGGAGTTGTCGTCGCGTACGGGGCCTGGACTGTCGTCGGCAATATATTCCTGTGCAGCCCGATGACCTACTTCTGGGACAAATCCATCGAGGCCGGCCATTGCATGGACCGTCTTGTGCTGTGGTTTGCCAATGCTGGTGTACACATTACTCAGGATATAATTATCCTACTGCTACCGATGCCTCTTATTCGAACGCTCCAAATCTCAAATACTGAGAAGCGAGGATTGTTGGTTATGTTTGGTCTTGGTGTCAGGTAGGCAAAGCCAGATCATTCAGGCCGCGCGGCTGAGCTGACTTCCCACAAGTGTGTCACTCGTTTCAATCATTCGACTCTATGCCTTGGAGAACATCGCAAAAAGCAACGATATAACATTCGACAATCCCGCCCACGCAACCCTGTCGGCAGTGGAGGTCAACGTCGGCATCATCTGCGCTTGTTTGCCTGCTATGCGACCACTGCTTGCCCTAATGATGCCCACGCACTTTTCAGTTGCGGCACAATATACCAACGATCCCATTATGGTTGATCTTGAATGGCATCCAATCCACAAACACGTCCGAACACCATCCGACAGCACGCGAGGTTTGGCTACTCGCACACCGACAGTAGACCCCATTACGTCTAGATTGCCGATGCCCCGAGCTCCGCGACCTACTCTTTCACGGACTACAAGCAGCAGCTTTCCTTTGATGAGCAGTCGGCCATGCACATCCAACCAAAGAGGTACACCTCTTCACTCAAGTCAGCCCAGTCATTCTCGATCTGGGAGTAACATTTCGATGGACATTGCATCAGCTGAAGCGCAAACAAACAGGGCTAGGTTTCTAAGCTACATTAATCCCCTGCGAATATCGGCGATATCTCCACCAACAGCGTCGAGGTTCTCTTCTCGACCACCTGGGCTAGAATCATATGACGGCGAGTTGAGCGAGGCTTCAGGCAAAACAACTCCTACACCTCGACGCCCACAGACACCAATATCGACAAAGCCACTGCCTATCACCCCACTCCCAGTCAGCACGGCCGGCTGATTGCGGGAACAACGATTACTTGATTTCCACTCGATGGTCAAGTTGCGAATCGCGCAACGAGACTAGCGAAAGGATCATATGACTTGATGTGAATACACATCATATTGGTGTGTCCACGAGCAACGTATGCGTCTGGTGGGTTAAATCGTTAAATCCCTTCGCTCCCGTGATAGAGTTCTAGCGTCACTCGTTTCGGGAGGAACACATTGTCAAGAAGCGCATTCTAAGCCTGTGGGGGCGCATCATGAGCCGCATGGCTACATCGCCGGCGGCACGTAATTTTAATAGAGCACGGGCAATCTAAGAGAGCATTAAGAGCTGGTTTATAGAAGGATTTTGTCTGAAATTGTGGACACAGTCAGTGTACTCTGTCATCGGGATGCTTAGGGATAATCACATCTTTGTCGCCACTTCCAATGCAGTACTTTCCGCTCGCACACATGTCCATTCTTGACGTCCAAATGCACGTGTCGCGATTTCGGTACCCTTTCCTTCTTTATCCAGCAAGCTGTTACATAAAATGTGTTAGTAATCGAGAGAAGAGATAGCACCACTCCATGTAATAAATCGGCCCCGTACTTCCTTATCCTAATCAGAGCACACTCGACACTCTTTACTTGGTAAATTCGCTTAAATATGCTTAGTGTGTTTATTCTTGCTCCTAGCTATAAGAAAAAGTTTTTTGAGGCTGGAGAGTAAAAGTCGAATTTAAACACGCAAGAAATGTTGTACGGGCTGGTAAAATGGGGAAAGATTGTAGCAAGGTCGCATTTACAGAGTTTTGCTCTCACTTAGTTCATAGCAACCGCTCTAAGGACGATGTGCTTAAGTGGATGCGGCCTTCTATGTTCAGTGTGCTAAGTGCAATGCACTCACAGTCATACTTCCATGGTATCTGTGATATCTTTACATGCCAGGGGGTTTCCATACGTGGCCAGATAATGTCTGGTGTACCTGCAGCCTTTGCTCCATGAAAGCCGTATATTATCCGGCGTTGCTCTCCTTGCACATGGTGCAATAGTAGTTTTCGTCTTAGACCAGCCTCGGCACCGCGCATCCTGCTGCTGATATATGGACAACCTTGGAATCCACTGCTAGTTTATTCTCACAGCTTAGGTAACCCGTGGAGCGCAAACTACACACATGACATGCTCAGTATGCGCGGGAACTCGCTACGTGTTGTTTACAGCAGTACTTACAGGTGAATCTCAGCACTGTGTAGCTCTAGGCTTGCCCACGGGATGTGTTCGGTGTGTAGTAGGAGCTCCAGTAGTGTCATGTCGCGAGCTCGTTTCACCAACACCAGATCCTTCGAGTTCCGCCACGAAGGTCTTGCCGTTCCTAAACTCGGCTTCATCTGTTCGAGACGCTAGCTCGAACGCTTTGATTTCGGTGCGCGGTTCGATTAACATTTTCGTATCCGATCTACTCTTCTCGACATCCAGTTCGGCCCTGTCCTGGGATCCACCATCCATTTCCACAGCGTCTGTCATGCCTGTTTCTTTAAAAAGTCCATCCTCTACTCTCCCCTTCTCGAGTTTTCGTGCAATCTCCTCCTCTGGGCTGTCGCCATCTGTTTCTGGATCCCCCTGCTCTCGGCGTTTCTGAGCCCATACGCGTCGCCGTCTTCGAACGAGGATCCATGCGCCAGCTGCCCCAAGAATCAAAGCAAGTGCTATGCCAACACCAATACCAACAGTGGCGCCAAGTGATAGACCATTGCTTCTGTTGTACTTGTTGCTAGACGCGCCCGCAGAGGGTTCCTGTGGTGGCTTGATCGGAATGTCTGAAGGTGCCGTCATGTCTAGATGTCGCTAATGAAGCAATATGCGGCAAGAAGGTCTCATAAGAAGGATCAAGCTCAGGAAAATCAGTTACAGAAACAGTTGCATGCTTTTTGCGAAAGCCGAATGGCGGGACAAGAGTGGAAGTTTATTAGGCTGTGCCTCATAAATTCGCAAGGACAGCGGTCATCGTTCACTGCAGCCAGCATACATCTCATCGAGGACAATCATGTAAAGTTCCCGGGTCCCTAATGATGTGCCCACATGGTGTGTATGGGTGCAGAAATCCAACATCCATCTTGAACCTTATTGGTTGCCTCACGCAAGGGTCTCGTGGGTTCGGAGACCGACAACAGATTTCTTCTTAAAGTGTGCGGCACCGGTAAGCCCAACTTCAACATCTACTGGACATCGTCTTGCACATGCGTGGAAACTGTGGGACAATTCTTACCAACATCCGATGACATCGAGAGTATACTTCGCTACCCAGCTGCGAGTTACTTCAGGTCCCTCCCGAGGTCTACGCTATTAATTTTCTCACTCATCATGCCTTTTGCACTCTTTGTATTGTAAAGTTCGACTTGTACACTGTTTCGTGACTTCTGGGTGTTCCTTTGGATGTGTAAAAGGGCCGTACTGCCTCTTGTCAGCTACGAGTAAACATGACAGAGATTGCAAAAAGTGACGAACGAATAAGAGGACGCTGTAAAGCCACAAGATCAGATTCTGATTCGCCCCGAGCGACGACTGCTCATAACTTGAGCTCCCTCGTTCTGTTCACTCGTAGCTGATAGGAGGCAGTAGGGGAGTTTTCACGATGAGCGTCGGCATTGGTTGGAAGGTCGATTTGGCGGGGAAAATGCAGCCGACCCCAGGATTTGTGGATTCAGCCGCAAATTGTGTCCTCGTCCTTCTCAATAAGAAATGGGCGCACTTCCAACATTGCCATGGCATCTGCTTACCCCTAAAGTGACAAGCGCTCGTCGTTGAAATCCAAATTGATGTCAACGACGTTCGGCCAGCGGCAAGGGAAATGCAAGTGCTGTAGTCCACGGGCAGATACTGGCTCGCGCTCATATACTTTTAACATCATGTAGGCTTCCCGTTGTGTCTTCGGGGATGCTTTCGGCGATCCTCCGACCGCATTGACCGTCGTGCGATGGCTTCATCCACGACAAGGTACAGACGCATCAACTTGAGGCACGCACCCAAAAGTGAACAGTCCTTGCGCATCTAGCCCTACGCCATCTGAGGGCCGATCTGGCGCTGACCTGAACTTGAACAACATTTAAGCCGATGTTGCACAAGCCCATTTCTTGGAACAGAGGCACGGGCAGCACTACGGGTGGCTCGGTAGCACGGTCTGCGAGGGCAGTGAAGAGCCTAAAGTCGGGGCGTCACCCTGACTACAATTTGGCAAGCCACCAAGTCCGCTAAAGACGCCCCGTTCCTGGATACAAATTTTACATACAAGCAGGTGATATCCCCTTTCGTTGAAAGGATAATGGTCAAAGATATTGTGTGTATAGAAGTCATAGAAATGGTAAATGTGCGAAAGAGTGTCGTTGCAGAGGAATTCCAACCATTCCACATCTTCAGAACTTCTTCATTGAGTTGAGGGCATGTTTCATAACAGAGGTGACCTGCACAAACGGACCGCTGTATCACCATGTGTTGATACCTGCATGGATATCTCATGTTGGGGTAATGCGACTGATGAAATTGCGCAGCGGACGCGGAGCGGTGAGGTGCTTCAACCCCAACTATCGCTAATACTTGACGAGTTAGTTTAGACAAGGCAGCATACCCTGATGTAGCGTAAAACAAATCGATCTCTCGTCTCAAGATCCATCGACGAGAGCACCGGCCGTGCGAAACTGCACGGCGCAGAGTATCAACCCTTCGGTCGACAATTTACAGCAAGTATCGAAGGTCCGGTTAGCAGTCGCGAAGGGCATGGTTAATGTTGACTCGTGTAGAGTTGCAAGTACACATAACCTCTTGCAGGTGGAAGAACGCTATTGCTACTGAAACACAAGTAACTTCCTATCCAGGACGGGGTGACACCGGCCGACATGTTTGGGCGGCGGTTATTGGGCGCCACGATGGTTCGCCGGCACAGCAGATTTCTTTGAAGTGAGAGATTCATCGTTCAGACTAGTGTAGTGCGTGAGTCGCGCTGCACGGAGCGCGTGGCGCAAAGTGGAAATGTCACGCACCGGATCTGACACCTTGCGCGCAGAATCTCTGTGTTACGAAGTACGTTAGCATGCGGTGTTTGCTAGCTTGGGGCACAAGAGGAAATGTTATGCTGCGCCTTGTGCACGACTCTTCAATAATCTTTCCGACGCGCTGCCTGGGGAGCCATTTAGTCGCAGTGTTGTGGCGACTCGCTCCGTGTCGGCCAAAGAGTAATCTCCAAGTCCCAGGCAGCATGATATGGGAAAGGCCGTGTTTCCCAGAATACCTCCCGCAGCAGCTGTGAACGAGACGGGTCGGAAATTTCGAGCTGGGGAACGCTGGCTCCAGCGACATGGTGATTGGCGCGAGCCTTGTTCGACGCGATGGAGGCGTTCTCATGAGCGGCAGCACAGTTGCTTTTCCCACGGGTGCAGGCGATGTACTCGCGGGAAAGGTATCGAATGAGCCCAAATCTTGTGCACATGGTGGTGGAGAGTTCAGGTCGCGAAGCGGCAACTGGATTGCCAGGCCCAATCACATGCCGGAGCAGGCTGATTGGAAGCGGACCATGGATATGGCCCTGTCCATGCCGGCAGAATGCATGCAAGGATAGTCGACAATCTCTCTGCTCCTGTGGCTGTCTGAAAAGACGTCACCTTGCCAACCCGCTACCTTTGGAGATGCGTTCCAAACATGTTTCGGAGCTCTCGAGGTGTGCGGCCAGCGATTGACCCCCACGGCACTTGCGAGCGTTGAGAAAGTCGTTGAAGTCGATGGAGATGCGCACCGTGCGCGTCGCGTCCTCATTTCCACCTGCTGCCAGCGAAGCTTGACAAGTGCGCCGTCAGCGCCACGTACCCGCAGAAGCTGGATGCTCGGCGGCGACGGGGTAGCGATTTGCATTGCAAGGACAGAGGCCAGGCCTGTTGCGGGAAGGGTGATCGGCGCACATATTGCCCGATTGCCGAGGCCCACATGCAGCCGGCGCTGGGCGATGCAAGTGCGAGTGGGTGCTCCACTTGCTCCACTTGCTTTCACCTCTGCACGCGAGAGCGGCGTGCAGCGACCTTCGCCGACCTCGAGGATCGAGGATCCCATGTGTAACCCTGGCGTTGACGTCGATGCTGCAGACGTGCAGCTATCAAGCCGCCGCCATGGCTAGGTATCCTGCCTCCAGCTCCAGAGGGGGAGCCGTGCCGTGTTTGCGAGTGGAAACCGCGAACCGCGCCCATGGTCCACCCAAGTACAGCACCTGTACTTATACCGGGCGGGCCAGCTTGACTTGCCCTCTGTTGTCGCCCGTGTCGCCTGTCTCACCACGCTCCGATTCCCACATTGTTTGTCGTGGCGCGGCTGCAGTCCATCACCAATTCTCTCCCCAGTCACGTGTGGCTGCACCGCTTTCTTCTCACCTTCACTGTCCGCCACTGTCCACGGTCGTGCCTTCTTCACCTCATCTTTGCCACGCTCCACCCTGCCCGTGTCGTCGCTGCCTTGCACCTCCACCACGCTCCTTCTCTCCCCAGCCTCTGTCGTCCTTGCCGCCAACATGGTGTACTCACTAGCCTACCGCCGTCCGGAGCACGTTTCTCGTGCCTCTTCCGCTGCCTCCATCTCGGGCGAGACCAAGCAAAAGTCGATTCATGACTCCGTCCACTCCGGCAGCAGCGGCATGTCCCATGGAATTCCCGAAGCCTTGTCATTTGACCGCATCATCGCTGGTGGTGTGTGCCCTGTAAGTACATGTTGCACCTTGAGTGCCCACCGCCACCTTCTATGCCCTTGGCTAACCTCCTTGCTAGCCGTGCACTGTTCGCGACTTCATGAACTTCCTCAAGTACATTGAGTTGTCAGCCGAGAATTTGCAATTCTTCCTCTGGTACCGCGACTACAGCAAGCGCTTCGGCGAGCTCCCTGCAAGCGAGAAGGTGCTTTCACCCGAGTGGACTGGCGACAAGACCAACGGCGAGACCAAGCCCGGCCCCAAGGCCATCAATCCCGAAGCCGCAGCCATTCTCAAGGGAACCGATTTCGCTGGTGACGGCAAGGCCACCGAAGCCGAAAATACGGGCAGCAACCCCTTCTTCACTCCACCACGGACACCAACCAGCCTCGAGCGGCGCGAAGGAGGAGAGTCGTTTGACTCGTACGATGACAGCCTTTCCGCTGGTAAAGTGGATCACTCCAAACGCGCTGATGGTGCGTTCGAGAGTGCAGGGCTCCAGTGGAAGCCTTGTGAGTTTTGCTGACCTCTTTTGTTTTGCTAGTCATCAAGCGCTCATACCCGCCAGTGACCGTTCAGCCATACCGCGAGGAGATCAATCGCATCATCTCCATCTACATCGCCGATGGTGGCTCGCGACAGCTGAACTTGTCAAGCAAGGAGCGTGGCGCACTGTTGCACGCGCTTCAAAACACTACTCATCCATCTGCTTTCAAGGATGTTATGGCCACAGTCGAGTGGTCACTCCGCTGCCAAGCTCATCCCAACTTCATTCGCTGGACCATTTGCAATGGCAACCGTCCTCGTGTCATTTTCGCTCGCGGGCTTGGCATTGCTGGCATCGTCGCTGGCCTTGTTGTGGCCATTATTCTGACTCTCAGCACCGCCGGTCGCGCTTGGCGTGTCATGTCCATGATCGGCTTCTTCATCGGTATCTCGACTTTGATCGCGGCGTGGAAGGGCATGTGCGTCGTCCTGCACGGCATGCATCACCGGCATCTGCGACCCTGGGAACTCTTCACCTCGGACGACGAGCCGCAGGGAGTCGACACCAAGCTTGACTCGATGGACACATTCAGCTCTCACGCGTCCAGCAACTCGTGGGAGGACGAGCCATGGGTCGCCAAATACGAGAAGCGCAACGTCGTTCGCAAGGTTTTCGACCGCGAAGTCTGGATCCAGGAGCCCGCTCTTCGCCAAATCCAGGACACCATCTTCTTGCAAGCAATTCTTGGTGCGCTCCTCATCTCTGGTATCGCGGTTGGCATCTTCTGTGCCATTCCAAAAGGCAATTATTTTTAATAGGCGCACTCGTGTCCCTCTCTCATGCTGTCACGGCGAGAGTTGACACGTTGACTGTATTCCCTCTCACTTTCATTTGTCGTTACTTTCTTCGATACCCCGGTACATGGACATAGTTGCGTGGCGCCACGATGGTGCAAGGATGGTAATCATCTTTGGAAAGGATATGTCGACTTAAGGACTGAGAATAAACGGTCCAGTGGCTCGGTGTTTGCATTTTGCGTCGAGGCGGTGATGGGTGCAACGACTACACAGGAGATGCAATTCAAAATGCGAGAGGTTCACTTGAATTTTTTAATGGAGGTGGGCCTGACAGCTCCTTACCAGGTGCTAAGTGCTCCGTGTTTCTCGCCCCCAACCTACAGTACATGTCCGACCTCAGCTGCCCCTCGGAGATTGCTGATTCACATCGTCCTGGAGTACAAGTATGCGCGCGTACATGTTAGTCTACAGACTTGTCCACAGCGACATGCGAAATGCGCCTTGCTGCTCAGCTGACACAACGGGCGCTTGCGCAAGTGGGTGGTTTACGCGACGAGAGAGGTTGACGTTCACCGGGTGTGCGGCTTCTCGTCTTTGTAATATGGGCGGCGTGGTGGGCGGGTTGCGTGGCTGTGCAGCGAGCACGGATGAAGCACACACATCATCCACATGGTACCTTACCGCTGTTCCGGAGGCTCCCGATGTTGACTTCAGCGAGCATGTCAAGCATGTTGAGGACGTGAGTGTAGTGAGAGAGGAAATCTTAGCATGACTTGGGTGCAAGGGATGGTGACACTCATGTCGAGTGCGATGCGCCGTTGCTCACGCTACCGATAATGTCAAGTTTCCACTTTGCATTGCGCTGTTGTCCAGGTATATGTGCTGTGTGGGTATGCTCGGCAGCTGACGGTGATGTGCAAACAGGCGGTCTGCGCGCCAGGACTTGGGCAAACAAGCAACAAGGGTCCTGGCGGAGGCGGCGGCCTTGCTGCATAGGCCCTAGGGTACGGCGCACATGCGATGGTTGCATGAGAGCAGCCGCGATGCGCAGGCCGTCGAGGCATTCTGCGTCACCTTTGACATGGCCGCCATGACGGCTGCTCTATGTAGTTCTGCGCTCCCTATCCTTTGCTCCTATCGCCTCCAGAACCGCCGCCCGCCATAGTCACTCGTCGACCGTCGACCGTCGACCGTCCCGCCCGTTCCATGTCTTACGCCGCCCACGACGGCCGCTACCACCACCGCCCGCAGCATGATTCGTACTACTCGTCGTCGCGTGAGGCCGACGCCTACTCGAGGCTCGATCAGCCCGCTGCGGCCGCCCGCGAGAAGCTGGCAGCCATGAAGAGCAGCGCCGGCGCCAGCGCCCGTGCCAGTGCAGGCAGCTACGCCCACTACCGTCCCTACGAGCCCCGCGCGCCGCCGCAATATCGCCCGCACGCGCGCACCCCGGCATGGCCACCCTCGCCGAGCGCCGAAGACGAGACGGTGTCGCTGACGAGGGAAGTGCGCCCGCCGGCACCGTCGAGTGTGGACGAGGGCGAGCCGCCGGTGGATACGCGGGGCGCCGTCGACCAAGCGAAGCTGCTTGAGGAGATTCAACGCCCTGACGACCGCCGCTTCGTGCTGGTGTCCGACCCCAGTTCCAGCGACGGCAACAGCTCGCCACAAGCGTCCAGCAGCATCAGGGACCGCCGGCGTAAGAGCGTGGCCGAGCGGGGCAACCTGGCCCACATCGATACAGCCAGCGAGCAGCCGCCCGTCATCACCGAGCGCGTCTCGACGCCGTACGCCTACACGAAGCCGCGGAAAGAGTCGACTGCTCCACCGCCCCGTGCCGACTTGCTCTCTCCCGAGCCCATCACTCCCCCTAGCGCAGGCACCCCACGGTCCGTCCCGCCTCAAGCCTCGAGAAGCCGTGTCTTCGAAGACTCGGACGGGGAGCCCGAGGCCGCCACGCACCTCCGCGCATCTGAGAGGAAGCCGGCGCGCTACAGCTTCGTCAAGAGCGATTTGCAGAAGGAGGACCTGAAAACGAACCTCTACGATAGCCAGCCCAAGGCCGAACCACGACGCCGCGAGTCCGGCCCGCGTCTTCCACCGTCGTTCCGCCAGGGCGACTCGTCCGGGTCATCCAAGGACAACTCGTACCCCGAATCTCCGCGATCCTCGTCTTCCTCTTTGCACAACGGAAGCAAGAAGCCAAGGCCCGCCCCGGTTGACACTGGCTATTCCAGCAGCTCTCGCACACCCTCCCGGCCCAGTTCACCCCTGCAACGCGCCTCGTCGCCCAAGCTCCCGCCGCGGCTGCGCGAGTCTCCTCCCACTTCACGGCCTTCATCAAGAGATAACACCCGACCAGCATCGCCACTCCCATTCTCCTCCACCATTCGCCCTCCTTCGCCTGGTCGTACAACCATTACAGATGCGGACTGGTATTCCACATACCCCCCTGTGGCCTCACGTGATGGATCAAGACCACCACCCAGGATCGGCAGACACGACACAATGCCGGCCCCTCACCCACGTATCGACGTTCAGAGCCCATCACCGGCAAGGGCCCCAACTAGTGGTCTGCCGTACCCCGTGGACGACCGGCCAATGGACGTCTTCATGCCGTCAGAGACGCACTATCAGTTCGATCACTCTACCATTGCATCCCCACGACAAGCCTACCCCGATTCGCCGCGTCCCGCAACATCGTCAATTCCCGGATCGCCTCGTTTAAGAGATGATACATACCACTCCTCCAGGAACAAGATGACCGCTCCAGATGACCAGTCACATGCAAAGATGGCTAGATCCAGTAGTGTTCGCTCCCAGACTAGCCTAGACGGCCGCAGAGACCAGCTCACAAGGCTACCTGGCAAAGTAGACCTTGATAGGCCGCTTCCGTCATGTCCGAGGGAATCGTCGACAAACAAGCACGACGACTGGTACAGCTTACAAGGCTACCCCAATTTTGACATATGTCCAAGCTGTTACGACGGAGTCTTCGCTGACACACCGTTTGCAGCACAATTCTCGCAAACTCGCCTAGGCGAGCGTCCAATCGAGAGATTTTGCGACTTCAGCAGCCCATGGATACGCCTAGCTTGGCTTCTCACCATTAAACAACGTCGCCCATCACTTGAGCTACTCTATGCGCTAGCCAACATTGCGGATGTTGACAGGCCTTGTCCTGACGACAGAGAACTCGGCAGCGATCGTGTCACATGGTACGGTGTAGCTGATCAACGAGATGGTGTACATGTGGCCAATTTCTCCGTCTGTTCTTGTGACAAGAGGATGATTGAAACTTTGTTCCCAACCATGCGAGGCTACTTCACTACATTGCCAAGCACTTACACATCCAGTGCCCCCGTGAAGTATATGTGTAGTCTCCGTACGAGTTCCCGCCGCTTTCCCAAGTACCTGGACTTGCTTGTGGAACTCGATGCTGAAGCACAAGACGTCGACCAAAGACCCAATATCAACCGCTTCATTCAAATGGCGCGTGACAATGCTTTCAGAGGCGAGTGTGGGAAAGAAAAAACTTATGCCAGAAAGGCATGGCACTTTATCCCTTCACTCCCCGAGCTTACTGTCTGCGAAGAATGCTACGACGAGCTCATTTGGCCGGCTATTCAGTCCAAGAGCACAGCTTCTTCCATTCCACGCCTCTTCAATAGAGCTATCCAGCTAGTTCCGAATGAGGATCTCGATGTCGGTTCAAGCTGCTGTCTGTACAGTCCTCGGATGCGGAAGGTTTTCAGCACGAGTGTCAGGGAGGACGACTTTGTGTATTTAAAGCGCAAGGCTGTCGACAGGAAGAGAGCTGAGGCAAGGCTGGCAAGAGAAAAGAAAGGCATCATGAATTGGATGGTCGGATTGGAGAGGGGTGGCAATCAATGGGAGCGTGCGAAGAGCGAGTTGAAGGCTTTGGAGAAGGAATGGATTACTTATTGGGAATAGTTCTACTTGAAACGAGAAAGGCACACAGTCGGACGAATTCGATTGATATTGTATAGTGGCCTTTGGCCGTAGCAGTTGCCATTCCCATAATCTTTAAAACCCTTCCACCCGCACGTCTTTTCGGGTTTCAGACCGCACAGACGTGTCGGTTTCAACAAGTGTCCTGCATGGCCACGACGAATAGAAGTAGATGAATTAACGTCCGTGACCACTATGGAAAGGTAAAATCCGTCTTCTGCGAGGACAACTGCACGAATGAAGTACACAGGGTTTATCCCGTGCTAGCATAATATGCGATACTTTGGCGCGCGCCCATTGGGCACAGAAGCCTGTCTATTCTCACACAATTTGGCTACTGCTAGAAGCTATAGAGCCAACCGTCTCTGAGGCTATAGAGGACGCCGTGAAGAGCACATGGGCAGGAATGCTCGACTGGGATTGTACGCAGAATGCTGCACCTCCGCGAGGCTCTATTCCCATTCCGACTTCATTCCATTGGCACCAACTGGGACTTCACCCATGGTGGTTATTCTAAAACCCTGGCGCAAACCTACATGTTCATCGTTTACATAATCTGAAATGGCCGTGTGGGCGGTGACACGATTGTCCCATAGAGCAACTGTACGATCATCCCATTTCACCCGCGCTTGTATGTCCTGGCTCGCTGAAATATGCTGTGCAATGTCAGTTTGGTTATAATCTTTGAGGACATTATGGTTGCAGAGTCAAAAGTCGCCTACCTGGAAGAGCAATTTTAGAATCGCATCACTCTCCTCGTTCTTCAAGCCCACGATGCGCTTAGTGAAGCCAGGGTTGACGAATAGAACCTTCTGCTTCGTCACCGGATGCACTCGAACAACCGGATGATAGCTCTTTACTGGATCTCGGCGCACAAAGTGTCCGTCTCTGGCTGCTTGTTCGGCTTGCGGGAAGCCGCTGTGCTCGGCTCTTAGACCCTCTAGGAAGACCTTGAATGGTTCAGAAAGTCGATCATACGCGGCTGCTTGAGAAGTCCAGCCGGTGTCACCACCTGTCTCTGGAACCTGCACGAGCGTCAGAATCGTTATGGCGGGCGGCTGGTGCTCGTATGAAACATCGGAATGATAACCGGTAGTTGTGAGCTTGCTCGTACTGCGACCTAGGCGATAAAGGTTGTCTCTCCCAAGATAAATGGAGTGGAACTCAATGTGATCCTTGACATGTGCGCCCACTGGATGAACATGCAACCTTCCAAAGTATTTTCCAAATTCTTTCTGCTTCTCTGGACCGATGTCCTTGAAGTCTTGATCTCGAAATACCACCACCCCTCGCTTCGCAATCAACAGGCCTAATTCATCCTTTTGGGCGTTGGATAGCTGCGAAAGTTGAAGACCGGAGATTTCGGTGCCAATACGAGGTGTAAGCTTCACGACTTTCAGGGCGCTGTTCTTCTTTGACAGAAGATTCGGCATTTCGGGATCGGCATAGTGACCACGATCCTCAAAGTCGAACAACTCGGTTGGTGTGAACTTGGTCGTAGTGTCGTACACGGGAAGATAGGCTGCATATCTCGACTATGGGTTTGATGAATATAGCTCGCAGACAGGAAACAAAGCAGTGGTTACACACCTCGCTATGGACTTTGTCGTCATATGCGACTGCCAGCTTGATTGACTGCCCTTCGGCGTTCGTCGCTTCCTGAACTTGTGTCACCGTGGCCATGCCTTTATCTTTGGTCGCAGTCTGACTCGAGCCTACACCATCCTCTCCAAAGAGCGACATTTTATATCGGTCGAAGTAATTTTCGCGAACGCTGTCACAGTCATCAGCAACTGCGCGATATCAACGTCGAACGGTTGAGCACGACATGTCAACCCCGCAATACGCAACCTGTCGCGTCGATCGCACGCAATTCCTACCACAAGTATCGCCATTGCCACCCGGTATGAAGATGACGTTGTAGAATCGCAGAGGACGGAAATCTGCCACAAACTACGAAGACATATCTGAATTCTCACGCGACCACTTGCAGCTTTGAATCGGACGTGCTTGAGTAACGACCGCGTACCATCGTCCAAGGACGCCAAACAACGACTGTTGTTCTATATCAATGCGCGATCAAGCTTGACGAGGTCTATCCTCAGTAGCCGAAGGACCAGCATTTGCATTGTTCTCGCGTGTACATGCCCAGCAGCTCGCTACATTGCTTACTTGCATTTGTCACCACACAAGCGTATATCCTTTCCTAAAGGGGCTGTTTATAATGCAGATTCTTCTGCCGTTGAGCATATCTCAAACGGAGTTTCTGCTCTGAGTAATGTCCCAAGAATTCTTGACGGCATAGTCATGGCTTGAGGAAGGAGCATGTCTAAATTCTGGCATAGTGGAGTGCAATGCGGAATGTAGCATAAATTCTGATTTATTTTGAGCGCCGATATTGATAGATTTAAGGCTTAGACAATCCATGCGCTCAGTCAAATCAACTGTAGCACAGTTCCTATACTGCTTTCTCAGTCCATTGAGTTTCAAATGGCAGACTCAGGGATCACGTCGGTTTAGACCGCAGGACTAATTCAGTGAAGGCGCACACTGCACTGTCTGTCGAGAGTACTGGCAAGGACGGCATAGCGAACAGGAATAATCGCGATACCATTCAGCTTATGGATGTCCACGCTCCGCCTGCGCTCGCATCGATGTGGTGACAGCGTCCACAACTTCATACTAATGTTTTCGCGACGCAGCCATCGGTCTTGGACCATCCAGAGCAAGCAAAGGATCTCCAACCACTAGCGACTCATGGGAATCTTTACCGCTCTGATCCAAGAGAAAGATAGACTTGTGTTGAAGAGAAGGTGTGTTGCATTGTCTCCCAGGCAGGCTAGCAAGTATATCAAGAAAAGACAGAACGTTCTGAGCAAGATCGAGTAGCAAATTGTGTTGTGAACT
>TARA_R110002003_G_scaffold97_20_pt1 | contig 23738 bp, 27 predicted proteins | sample TARA_R110002003 | Tara Oceans TARA_R110002003 (sample SAMEA4396441) | marine metagenome | biome: Westerlies Biome; feature: [SRF] surface water layer (ENVO:00010504); material: water (ENVO:00002006), including particulate matter (ENVO:01000060) such as... | depth 5 m
CGTTCATACTCTCGAAGTGAAGGTGAGTGACGAGAGGAGAGCGCTCACCAAAGCGTCAGTCACCTTGACTTCGAGCAATCGTGCAGTCACCGCTCTTTTAGGTAATGGAGATGTTGCTTTGGCACTGTCTAATCATAGGATGTCAAAACATAGCCGAGCAAGTAGTCTTACTACTGGGACGACTTTCTTGAAAGCGGACGTGAGCGGAAGTTTTGTTCTGTATATCGCAGAAGCGATGAGCTAACAAGATGTGAATATGTCGTAAGAACAGGTGTGTACCAGTCACAAGCCTATTCAGGTGAGCAGGGCCCTAGTGAAGGTGAAGGTGACCTGGCGACGAGAGTACTTTGGAAAGCACCAATCGACAGCACGTCAACGGTTCCACTGCGAAGAAAGGTCTCATAAAGCTACGATGTGGGCGAAAAGACGTCTGAACTGATTTGGTCATATTGAGCCTTTCGCTGAAATGGGCAGCATGCTCGTCCAGACCCGGATGGCCTTCAAACCATGTCGATTTACTATTGAAACATTTTCAGCAGTATCTAATCCACCGAGCTCGACACAACTCATCAGCTGGAAGAGGATCGATCGTTTTCCCGTCATCTGGTGTAGCAGAAATCTCCTGTCCGTTGCCGATGCTGAGTTTCATGATGGTTTTCCATCGAAAGCCAAAAAGGCACGAAGGGGCCGCTGTGGAGAGCTTAATTCGGGACAGTGATTGTTAGCCGTCCGTGATAAACTTGTGTATGGCAAGAAGGCTGAAGCACGGACTCTAAATTGTCACATGTCAATTCAGTGAGGGCTGGACGAAGCAATGCGACTCCTGCACAGGCACAGGCGTGAATTGCAGGTCACGTGTGGGAGTCTTTGGGAACACCTGCGGCACAGAAGATGTATGACATCGGAAGAAAGGCTGCATCAGATTAGATTGGCGCCCGTGGGAGTGAATCGGCCGCGGCGGAAAGACGGATGCGGTCGTCATCTGCCAAGCATTTCGGTCGGTTGCTTTTTCGGCGACGGTAGCTCAGCTTGTTTCTCTGCCTCAAATCCCTCACCAGCACCAACGAGCACCTCCACCGCCAAGCACCATGCTCTCGAGGACCTCCCAAAGAACGGCGCAGGTACGGGACAGCCCACACGCCTCCAATTGAACCTCTAGGAAGAGAACACTGTGCTAATGCGCCATGTCCAGACGCTCCTGCGGGGCGCGAAGCCTGCACGATGCGGCCCGTCCATGGTTTCACGAAGTATGTTCGAGAACAGAAGCCACGGTTAGATGCAGCGCCTGACAAGTCACAGCAATGGCCACGGTTGGCCAGGATATCTTCAAGCCCACCAAGTTCGGCGGCAAATACACCGTTACCCTGATTCCTGGTACGCCGCGATAGCCGCCTCAGACTTGGATATGATATTGAACAATGCGCAGGTGACGGTATCGGTGCTGAGGTCTCCGAGTCGGTCAAGGAGATTTTCAAGGCAGACAATGTTCCCATTGAGTGGGAGCAGGTCAACGTTTCCGGTGTCGAGACTGGCGACGTCCACTCCGAGGAGCTCCTCCGCGAATCGATTGCCTCGCTCAAGCGCAACAAGCTCGGTCTCAAGGGCATCCTGCACACTCCCGTCGAGCGATCCGGCCATCGTTCGTTCAACGTCGCTCTCCGCCAAGAGCTCGACATCTACGCATCCATCGTCCTCCTCAAGAACATCCCCGGCTACGAGACGCGCCACAAGAACATCGACTTCTGCATCATCCGAGAGAACACCGAGGGCGAGTACTCTGGTCTCGAGCACCAGTCGGTCAACGGCGTCGTCGAGTCGCTCAAGATCATCACCCGCGAGAAGTCGGAGCGCATCGCCAAGTTCGCCTTCGCCTTTGCCCTCGCCAACAACCGCAAGAAGGTTACTTGCATCCACAAGGCCAACATCATGAAGCTTGCCGATGGTCTCTTCCGTAACACCGTCAAGCGCGTTGGCGAGGACTACCCGACCATCGAGACCAACGACATGATCGTCGACAACGCCTCCATGCAGTGCGTCTCGAGGCCACAGCAATTTGACGTCATGGTCATGCCCAACTTGTACGGAGGTATTCTGTCCAACATTGGTGCTGGTCTTGTTGGTGGACCTGGTATCGTCCCAGGATGCAACATGGGCCGCAACGTCGCCGTCTTCGAGCCTGGATGCCGTCACGTCGGTCTCGACATTAAGGGCAAGGACCAGGCCAACCCCACTGCTCTGATCCTCTCTGCTGCCATGATGCTGCGACACATTGGTCTCGATGACCATGCCAACCGCATCTCGCAGTCTGTTTACAAGGTTATCGCTGATGGGTGAGTGAACCAAAGAAGAAGATAGCCAATGGCCTACTGACGATATGACAGCACCCGAACACGCGACATGGGCGGCAACACCACCACCCACGAGTTCACCCGCGCTGTTTTGAACCAGATGGAGAAGGCATGATCTGATCATGTCCCATCCCATTTGTTTTCACTTTGCTCAGCCTCGACATAGCGCGATTATGCCACTACTTTCCACTTTCTGCAATTTCCTTGATGATTCACGCTTGAATATGTACAACTAGGACAGCGAGGATATGTGCATAGAAGCTGTACTTGTAGGTGGTATATAGCATGCTGCATGACTGAATCGATATCCTTACGCGTCTCAGCTTCACAAAGTCCATTCTTCGCATTCATAATGTCAATAACACCACTTCACGAGACTCGATCAGGCGTCTGTTCAGCCCGAAGTCTTTCACGACAGCGTCGCAAAATTTCACAGGACCGAAGATGGATTTGACAGTATTGATTCAAAACATTAAGCTCTAGTAAGCTATATCGTACAACAAAACTCACAACGCTCAAATAGTACTATAATGCAAATGCGCCGGACTTGTTCTTACATGCAAATCACCTTGTACTTTCATGAACATGGTCGTTTTCATCGCATAGCAGCTAGGTATATATGTACAAAGGAAAAAGAGTATGATAAAAGAGGTTTTAGAAGTTCCTCGACGGGAGCGGCGCGACTTCAGCCGGCTTAGGGTATCCGTTGGCAGTGTGGCTCACGTAGCCGTTGCCATTGGTATGTCCGTTGGTGGTGCCATTTGTGTAGCCGTTGGTGTGTCCATTCGCATATCCGTTGGTATGGCCATTTGTGTAGCCATTAACGGGCGCAGCAGCAGGTGCGTTGCCGCGGAAGTACTGTCCGTTCTCGGCAGCACTGTCTCCGTTTCCATGTGGACCACCCTCCTCGGCCATTTGCATTTGCGTCTCGGAGCTCTGGTGATGCTTTGTCCGGATTGCGGGTAGGAAATCGAGAAAGAAGCTGGCGACGTAGAAGCAATACAGGAACGAGATGATCCATTCGAGTACGGCTGCGACATTCCAAACATCCATCTTGGAGCATACACCGAAGGCGATGACAAGGGCTACTTCGAGGAAGATGAAAGCGAGCTTGATCCAGAATGAATAGGCGAGAATGGAGTATTGTCGGTAACGGACACCAAGGCGTTGATATTCCCAGCAGATGAAGATCGCCGAAATAATGTAGCCCCCAATGAAGACGGCCAGGAAGATGTTATGGAGCGTGCTGTGCCTCAGATTGTCGAAGATGGTAAGCAGGATCAGTCCGGCGGCTCCGATGATGGCTGCTACGGTGGCGCAACCAGAGTAGACTTTCTGCCAGACTGAGGTATTGCGTGCAAGTTTGCCGGTGTGCCGGAGCCAGCGTTCGAAGAGGAAGGCAAGGTCGAATGTTATTACCGAAACTGCGGACATTGCGATAAACATCGGCTTGAGCGTGCCATGGCCAATATCTACTTGTGTAAGTAGTGGACGGTAAGTGACTTCTAGGACGAACGTACCAGAAATGTAGGGTATATTCTGTCCGACGTCCATGGTACTGATGTGTGGCTTTCCTGTCGCCGCCCAGTACACAAACATGGTAATAAGACATGCTGTCCATACTACGGCCGAAAAGATCGGTACAAACCAATAGGAGATCCCCAACATGATTGTTGGTGCTTCGCGCAGAACCAGAGAGCAGAACTAGAGTGTTGTAGTTTCCTGATCTAGCGGATGGTGCTGATGCTGATGCCAGGAACAGGAGACGGTCGCGGTCGGAAACAGCGCGTTTGGCAATAAAGCACGCGACAATATGGAACGACGTGCGATTGGGTTTTACCCGACTGTAGCGGCGTCTGAGGGAGAGGACGCAAGACGAAATTGATCAAGGAAGCCACGCGAAAGGATTGAAACTTGGCCGATGTGCCCTTGAAGTTTCGTTGGAAGTAAAAAGGACTATGACGTCGTTGCGTCATAGGCGGCTACAAGCCTCCTCGGCCGTGCAAGCGTCCGCGATCCGCCGGGCCATGGTCTCCACGTCACCAACGGGAAATCGTCAAAGAAGGTAAGGTCGTGGAGATAGAGGGTTGTTTCCGATCGCTACGGACGATCTGGTGCGGCAGTGGGTTGTGGAAGGGCATGCCGAGCGTTGGCTAATGATGACTAAAATGGCAATGTGGTGGAAGGCGTAATCAAGCACACGATTTCGCCCTGAAGCGGAGATTTCTGCGGCGGAACATGCGAACCTTGTGGCGAACGCTCAACGGCATTCTGCTCATCTCGGCTGGAGAGAGCACGTGGATGCGACAATATTACCCAGAACCGCGAGCAATTTTTAAAAAAGTTTGCGTTGTACAGCTGTCCCCGTTGCGACTTACCAGCAGCGGCATATGGAATAGCCATGCATCGGTCCAGCAGTTTCTCACGCAGCTCCCTTGAGCGCCAAAGTCGAAACACACCATAGAAGCAGAGCGCTTGGCGACGATAGCGATGACAGCCAGGGACGTGTCGATAGCCTCCGAGGAGCGATGGGATGATTACGATGTCGCGAAGATTGGACGCGAGACCGCGGGAAATTGCCATCTGCAACCATCTGCGACTGATCATCTGAAGCCCGAGGCGCCCGTCAGTATCTCGCTACGACGTCTGTAACACCCTGGATATTGAGAAGCACCGTGCAGCGTGTTCATGCATCGTGAACGTGCAGAATCACGAGGTGCTGAAAGCAGGAACAGGCGATGTGATAGCTGCGGGAGACCGACGTGAAGACAGCCGTCCGCTATATACCTCACACGGCTGCGATATCCGAAGCACCACGTATGATGGTCAAGCGAATAAGCCATAGAGACGGAACAAGACTGTTGAAGCCGCCCGATCCAGTTGCCATGGATGATCAGCCGTTACATCCCCCAAAGCGCGCAGATTGACTCTGGGATCTAGCCCTGAGCCGCGCATGTCCCCACCTCGGTTGGCTTCCAAGCTCGACCCATCGGCATCTCTGATTGGCATGTCTCTCGCAATCGCGCTTGTAGCCAGTTTCAGTTCCACCGTTCCAAGTTTGTTGTTTACCTTTATGCAGTTCAACGTCTGCTACATGCAGCATTCGTAATCCTTCGGCTTAGCACCGAGAAACCTGTAACGGACAGCATTTACCCGTCGCTGTCGCCTGCTCAATCGGAGGAAAGACTGCTCAGTCTAAGGTGTGCATGGTTGAGCTTCCCCAACTTCCATTTGGACCTCCCCAGCCCCCACGGTTGAGCTCCGTCCTCAGGCATCATATAGGTATGCTGCCTACCTACCTTGAGAAGGCCTCCGCACGGCTTTTGCATAGACTAACGACGCTACTTCTAGTGATCCTCAATGCCTCCCTCTGATTAGAACTGGGCGTTCGGCTCCATACCGTGCCACATCTTGACGATATGGGAAACAGCCAAAGTTCTAGCGATCGCCCCAATCGCTTGTCAAAGCCGAAGACCAACACAAATTCGCCCGGTCCTGCTCTTGTCGTTGACTCCCCAGTCTCAGTCTCCTCGAGATACGCCGACTTTAGCACGAAGGGACGGCAACCGGTCAGAGAGACGCTGCTGTCGCCTACCGGCACCGACTTCGGCTCGAGAGCATGGACAAACAAGGACGACGATGTGATGGGTGACCTAGCTCCCCAGACGCGAGGACGACCATTATCGGTGATTTCTAGGACAAACTCAAGAGTCAACTCAAGGTCAAACTCCATGTCTTGCTTTGGCAGCAAGCATGGCTCCACGACCAAGCTGAATGAGCTGCATGGCTCCAAGATCTCATTAGTCTCGAACACTCAGGCCGATTTGGATAGTGCCATTCGTCTCTTGCAGGAGGTCAAGAAGAATGCGTCTCCTGAGGATCTGGCCGCTCTCCGTAAGTGCCTCCCCTACGAATAGATAGCTACCTACGAGGTGACCCAGGCTAAGGTGCAGAAGATGAAGCCATCGAATTTTCCGAAGACGCCACGGTGACGACGACAGAACAAGGCCTGAGTCGCAGGACGTCAACGGTAAACAGGTCTTCATCTTCGCTCACGAGACGACGCTCGTTGTTGCAAACACCTGGTGTAGCAACCCGCAGCTCGCCAGTCGAAGGGCGGCGCAGAACATGGAACTCTTGGAAAGCACCAAAGGTTGCTCCCGAGGAAGAGGCGAAATGGGCCGTGACGCCCAAAGGAATCACCCCACTCAACCGTGCCATGGTTCATGGCCTGATTGAGGAGGATCGCAACACACCCACACCTCGCGCGCAGACACCAGGGGAACTGGATTATGCACATTTAGGAAGCCTTAAGCTAGGCACACTTAGTATTGTGAACGGTGCACCCTCTCCAGCCCCTAGTGCAAAGATCACGCAACCACGATCACTCTATGGCGGTGAAGTTGACTACTTCACAGCTGCGGAATCTGGACCCAGTCCTCTTATGATGAAGACCACGCGACGTGGTCATATCAAGAGCAAATCCTCGGTGCTCCCCGTAGCAACACCCTTTTATGACAATGACCGGACACCAGACGTCGTGAGGACACTACAATCTGCTTCAAGGCCCGATTATCGCCAAGAGAAGCAGGCTTCTGATATTGTGTCCGAGCTCGAGCCTGTTAGATCTTTTCGGGTGACGAACAAAAGCGTAGACACGCTTAGACACGATGCCGTCAGATTAGCAGAGGACTATCAAGCGAACATTCCAGATAGTCCTTTTGACGACAGGAGTACTTTCAGCGGCGCAGAAAACGAAGAGGTCCTTTCGTCAGCTGATGCTACTACCTACAAGCAAGAGGAAGCTCGGATCTTCGCTGGCACGGGTTTCGACGCTCCTATGACTGCAAGTGAAGCATCTGGGTCCGCTTTGTTTCCCCCAGCACCACCCAAGACTCCAGCGGATAAGCAGATCAAGGCAAATCAACGACCAGCACCACGGACAGCCGATTCTGGATACTCCTCTGGTGGCAGCCTCCGGGTGTCGGAGCGCAGTCAGAAGGTTGCGGACGCAATAGCATCCGCGGACCCCAGTGTACCCCGCATGGAGGAGGTCGAAAGATCAGGCTCTGAAATCTCGCGACACTGTCCTTCAAAGCATGATGCTATTCAGGTGGTCACAGAAGATCTGAAGCCCATGTCCATGCATAATCCGGACCAGTCTGCAAGGTCATCGATTTCTGGTAGTCTTGTTTCGCCCACAAGCCCCCGTTCGATTACTTCTAAATCGTCCTTTGATAGCACAAGCTCCGGGAATCAAAAGCGTCTGCAAAGGCGGCGGTCTGCTCATCCAGAACCTCCGATAGTTCAATCATGTCAACCGATCCCAGAGGGCACAATTCCGGAGATTCCGGATGGAGTGCGGGCCAAGTTCACGCGTCGGTTATCGAACACGCCTGGCATGGAGTGCCTAACACATACGTACGAAAGCAAGGATCACGTCGTAACAAACGAACCAAATCTCGACACTGCCACCATCAATCCGGCAGAAGTCTTTGCTCAAATGACCGAGCTCGAACCAGAACGACCACTTACACCACCACCGCATGGACGCCGACAGAGCCTCTTTCTTTTCCGAAGGAAATCGACGGTGGGAAGCAAGGACGTTGATCACGAGGAAGATAATGGCTCACCTGGCGTTGTCGATCTCGGTACTATTGCTTCGTCTCTCGGCAGCTCGCCGTACGACGCCGCCATGTCTAAACCGCTGCGCAAAACAGTGACATCCCCAACGCATCCCCATCAGCTTGGTGCCAAACTGCCTCGAGCTAAGTCAATGGTCGGAATGGACTCCGAGGCTGCTGCGGAATTCGCACGTATGCACAGCCGGGACCGAGCACTCGCCATGCAAGAAATGCCTCCGCAGCGCAGAAGAAGTTATCACAATCTGAAGCTGGAAGCTGGGGAGGCTAAAGCGGCGAAAAGGCGTCCGCATAGCTCGCAGCAGGACATACCACCAGTGCCTCTGATTGATTCCTCCAAGGTCAATGTGCCACAACCTGCCCGGCCTCGAGTAGAAAGTGAGCACCAGCAGCCAAAGTCAGATCTCAGCTTTAGTGCACGTTCTCAAGCGAAGGAAAAGGCTGCGGACAACGTGGTGAGCCGACTTGCTCAGAACAGACAAAGCCTTCCACAGCACAACGTCGACTGGGAAGCACATTCCAACCACTGGCGACAGCGTCGCAAGTCTATTGGAGAAGGCTTACGGACCCATGGTACTTTCAGTGAAGCCAGCGCGTCGACCATTAATTCACGGAACACCCCTCAGCCTCGCCAGGACCTGGCCGCCTGGGGTAGGTTTAGCGGAGGTCTCGACTATAACTACGAGGGCCGTGGAGCTGGCGTAGGCGGCAGCGCCGGGACCCGACAGCTGCACTCGGCAGCAAGCTCGAAGAGCTTGAAATGGCGACACCAGTACGGTGTAGATTTATCCGACGTTCCCATCATGCTGCAGCGCGCATGATTGTAACCTCGCGTATTTGAAGGCATTTAGAATTTTTTCAGTACCAGCAGTACTTTCTGTTGGGCAGCGTTGCATCAGCATCAGCGTCTTCTCACGTACATTCACGCATTTCACATACATACCCACGTACATGCAGCGGCATTCTGTGAGATTTGGGACCTGGCGTTATTCCGCATCTGATAGCTTCTGCATGGCACGCATATCGCTGCCCACGAATCAAGCAACAATTCGATAAATTTCCGCATGTGAAAGCTGCATGTGCATGCATTGTTGGCAGCGCTGTGAAAGACCGGTGTACATGCACAAACCTGCTGTGTAGCTTGGGTATATTTAGCGTCGAAAAGCGTGAACCTTCTCCATGGGAGGATAGGGCGGGGTGTGGCTGTGAGCACAGGTGACAGGCAGCATGTCATTACTAAGTGCGGCAATTCGTCTCGCACTTGATCAAAATTGAAGCTTTGACGAGGGCGGACAGCCTCAATGCCGTATGCCCTACCTGTTGGGCAAGCAGAAGAGGCTCTGCAGCCAGCTCAGTTCTATTACTGCGTGCGCCCATTCCAGCAAGACCATCTAACTTGCTGGCATGGCCGAGGAGCTACCGCGTACGTCATAAAGATGCATCGCGATCGATTCGTGCGCGATATTGAGCAGCGAGTCTAGCCGGGCCGGGAGTCGCGTTCGGACCACAAGTGAGTGAATTTTCGACCTTTATACCTCCCCGCGCCGTCACTTGCACCCCCTTCACACCTCACCCACACTCTGGCACGCTTCCACTACAGCGGTCGCCCTTTCGCTACATCCACCCCTCCCTGACGACCCACCTTTGGTCGTTGCAAAGGCACCCACACCGCCACGGCTTCTGCCTTCTTTCTGCTCAACCTCCAAGACGTCTCTGCTCGACCCACGCCACACATCTCCAACAACATCCCACCCCCTCGTGCTGCCGTCTACTAAGAACTACCTTGAGCGCTTGCTTTTCTTGCAACCAAACCCACCCGTCGATTGCGATTCACTTGAGCTGCCGCATCAGTCGCTCCCTGCGGTTCTTCCCGACTCGGGAAGACCTCGTGAAAGCCTCGGCCTCGCATTCAAGCCTCCATAACAGCCCCCCGGGAAACCGCGAATAATCTCCCAATACCAATCAACGACCCAGGACTTGCTATCCAGGGCATGGCACCTTCTGCAATCACGACTACCGAACAATACCAGTTTTCGTTGAAAGACTCCTTACAGTCGATCAGCTATCATTCCGTTGGTAGTGCAGATCATCATGGCGCCTGGAAATCCAAGCAGTTGATTGGGGAGGCTCTGAAGAGCCGTGTCGAGGCTATTGATCACGATGTCTGCAATGTTGGCGACGAAGATGCTTTCTTCGTTGCTGACCTAGGCGAGGTCTATCGCCAGCATATGCGCTGGAAGAAGAACCTCGCACGCGTCAAGCCGCACTATGGTGAGTTCTCAATCACAAGTCCCAGAGTTTGCCACTAACAAATTCTCAGCGGTCAAGTGTAACCCGGATCCCCAAGTCCTTCGCCTCATGACTGAGCTGGGCATGGGCTTCGACTGCGCCTCCAAGAACGAGATCGAGACCGTCCTGAAGCTGGGCGTCGACCCGTCCCGCATCATCTACGCGCAGCCCTGCAAGACCAAGTCCTACGTCCGCTACGCTGCCAATTCTGGGGTCAAGCAGATGACCTTTGACAATGCCGACGAGCTATACAAGACGAAGCAGCTCTTTCCGGACGCAGAGCTATACCTCCGTATCTTGACGGACGATTCTGCCAGCTTGTGCCGTTTGAGCCAGAAGTTTGGTGCTTCTTTGGACACCACTGCCGAGCTTTTGGAGCTCGCGAAGAAGCTGGAGCTCAATGTTGTGGGTGTAGCGTTTCATGTCGGCTCCGGTGCATCTGACCCGAAGGCCTTCATCAAGGCTGTTCAGGACGCTCGCTTCGTTTTTGACCAAGCAGCTGCCCTCGGCTTTAACATGCACACCTTGGATGTTGGAGGCGGCTTTACCGGCGATGTAACCTTTGAGCCCATGGCAGCTGTGCTCTCCGCTTCCTTGGACGAGTACTTCCCGCCTCACATCCGTGTCATTGGCGAGCCAGGACGTTACTACGTCTCTACCGCCTTCACCATCGCATGCCACGTCATTGCTCGCCGCACTGTTGCCGATGCTACCCTAGGCACTACTTCGTACATGCTGTACCTGAACGACGGTGTCTACGGGAACTTCTCGAGCATCATCTTCGACCACCAGCACCCGGTGCCGCGTGTGTTGAAGTCTGGCAACGATGTTCTTTACGACATCCGCCGCTCCGGCTATGACACTCCTTCCCAGGTCGAGTACTCCATTTGGGGTCCGACCTGCGATGGCATCGACATTATATCATCCAGCTGCACTTTCCCCGAGTCGCTGGATGTCGGTGATTGGCTGTACTTTGAGGACATGGGCGCCTATACCAAGTGCTCTGCTACCAAGTTCAACGGCTTCACGGACAGCCACGATGTCGTGTATGTGTGCAGCGAGCCTGGTGCTAAGGCTTTGCTTGGCTTGTAAATAGTGTGAGCTTGCATGGGAGGTAGTTGAAGGATACATGGCTGGGTGGAAGTCAGTCTTGGCACGGGAGGTAGTCTCAAAAGTTACTTTTGTTGATAGAGCAAAACTCATGAACATAATGTCCATGATAAGTCAGCGCCTATCCTGATATATTTTCATGTCGGCTCACCGCTGTTTTGCTCCTGTGAGGTACATTGCAGTGTGTATGTCTTTGGCATAGGTTGTACTTCTGAAAGTCTTACAAAATGTACCGAGGATATATATGCGCTGCTCAACTCACTATTGCTCTGCTCACGTCATTAGTGAAACATTGCTGCCGCGGCTGATACTTGTCGAGGTTTACACCATCTAACTCAAGGTGCATGCTCTTCCTCTGTAGTACATTATTCTTATTCGACAAAAGTTTCCAACTGGGTATCATATCTGTATCCCTTCCCCCCTCTTTCCCGTCCTTCCACCCATTCCCCTCTCTCCCCACATCGAACTACCTTGCTCGTTCAGTACCTAAACATACAAATGCCTGCCCTCTCCGGATCTAATTTGCCTAAGATAGGCGTACACCGCTCCAGCGCCAACGCGCCATTAATCACCAAACTGACCATGCGGCCCAGCACCTCAGTGTAGTTCTTCTGCAGCGCCGGACTTACATGCGGGACGCTGATGATCGTATCCAGCCACTCACAGATCTGCTCGTGCTGCCACTCAGGACTGTAGCCACCGGCGCCGGCCGTGGCCGCCGCGTTGAAGCCCGGCGCGGCGGACGCGGCGACGCGCATCTGCGACAGCGTCCACGGCGACCAGGCGGTGATGGGCGCGGCTTTGGTGACGGGGATGACGAGCGCGGGACAGCCGTCCAGCAGGTGGAAGATGAGCATGCCGCAGCCCGGGCGCCGCGATTGCGACCACACGCCGCGGTAGGGCGCGAGGCCGGTGAAGAGGATGAGCATGCGGTTGGTGCCGATGTCGTTGGAGGGGTTGGGGTCGCAGAGGGGCAGGGTGTGGGCGGATTCGGAAAGCAGTTTGTGCGCGAGGAGGTAGTCTCCTGGTTTGGAAGTTAGCATTTCAATCGTCATTGAATCGGGTTTGGGAAGGGGGAAGACGGACCTCCCAAAAACGGGCCAAAGGACTGCGCGATGGCGAAGTCGTTGGATCGGGGTACGCTCGGTGTCCTTGCGCTTGCGAACAGGTATGGGCAAAACCAGCCCTTCTCACAAGCCTGGGTACTAGTGGACGGGCGTACGCCTACGAAGCGCAGATCGGCATCTACGCCCATGAGTTTGTGCTTGACGCCGACTTGCAGACTCTTGACGTTTGTAGTTTGCAGCATTTTTTCTTCCTCGGGCAACATGTGCTCCAAGATGCCCTTATCAATAGCCTGTTCGACGATCTGAAAGACGCCGTATTTGAGCACCGTAGACGCGGCAATGGCGCCGGCGCCCGAGTTCACAATCTCGGAAATAAACGAGTCGGCGCCAAAGATGGATGTCACTTGGTCGGCGGCGCCATCGACCAAGGGGCCGCCGACGAAGGCGAATGTGGTGAAGAGCACGGCGTCCCGGTACCGCACGTTGGGAAGAGTGACGGGGTTGTTGTCCCCCCATGGACTGAGGGATGTGGGAATCTTGGCCATAGAGGTTACCGTTTGCACAGAGGAACGAGCGACGCGGCCGACGAGCGTATCGCCGAAGAAGCGTTTTACACTGTCGGACTTTTGGGCGTCTTGCGGTCCACTGCCATGACCCGAGGAGTGCTTTGAGCCGAAGAGGCCAGATGGGGCGGTAGTGGTATAGTTTGGTTTTGCGGCCGGCTGTTGGATTGGCATGGCGGACGGTGGTGACTGCTGAAACATTGGCTGTTGTGGCATCATCTGGGGTTGTTGGCCCATCATTTGCTGGGGAGGCATCATCTGCTGGACTTGTTGCTGAATCATTTGGACTTTCTCGGGAGGGTAATTCTGCACGACTTGCTGGAGTTGCTGGACTTGTTGTGGCGTCATGTTTGGAACTCCTTGGAATGGTTGCTGTTGCATGGGCTGCGGCGACTGGACAAATTGTCCCTGAGGTGATTGAGCGAACTGAGGTTGTTGAGGTGGAAACTGTTGTTGCGGAATCTGACCCTGAGGGTATCCGCCTTGCACTGGAGGCTGTCCGAATGGGTTCATCGCTGGAGCTGGGGTTGGTGTGGGGAGTTGCTGAGGCTGAACTGTATACGGCGGCGGGGCTGAGGAATTTGGGTCAAATGCTGGAACTGGTGCTGGTTGCATCAAGGACATGGTGGGCTCCGACACTGACTACCTTCTCCCTAAGCTCTATAATCTATCCTTAGTGGTTTGACTGAGTTGTTCGCTCGATCGTGCTGTTATTTGTCCCGCAATGTGAGTTTTTCTAAATCTATGAGGTGGGACGCCTGTGGCTCCCTTCGAGTGGCTGAAGTGAGTGGCTTAACTTTGGACACACGAGAGAGGGAAGAGATGACGAAACAACGAGTGACAGCGAAGAGGATGAGGAAGATGAAGTAGAGCAGATTGACCGGTATAAGACTACGAGGGTTTGAAAGGTCGGGGTTACTTGCCCCGTATCTGCAGCAGCTGAAGTACAGCCCTGACGTGTGGCTTCAAACCTTACCGAGTCTGGTGTCTCGAAGCGACCAGAATTCACCAAATGGGCCCACAATCGCTCGTTATGGCCCCGGGGCATGATGGCGATCTCAGCCTGATGCAGGAGTTTGGAGTCTTCGTTATAAGTTCGGTAGGTGCACCCGTAGTCATCCGCCAAGCGCGATGCGATCACGCATTGGCATAAGAGACGCCGTAGCGCTTGTTTCTCTCGGTAAAGTCGGTATAAATGTTGGAGCGAACCTTGGTAGCTGTCGGCCCGCTGCATCGTGCATGGTCGGCCCGCCACGACATCTGTAGCTCGACGTCAAGGTGCTGAACCCACTTCCAACGTCTGAAGCAAACGCCCTGGAGTCGCCGCAAAAGATGAGCAGTCTGCCACTCAGGTACCGAGTGCGCTCGCATGCGCCCGCCAAGTGTGACCAGGCGGCCATAAAAACGGTCCCAGGCGCGTATATGAGCGTTGCATCCAATCACAACCACTGTCCGGGCGCGTCGAGACTCGAGAGCTCGACGCCGACCCGCCGCAGCCCAACTGGGAAGAGGCCATGGAAGGCGGCGTCAGTCGGTAGGCTGCTCCCAGAGAGCAGAGCGACTTGACATTTGCCGTCTTCCGCATGGTACATATATGCTCACCGGCGCTGTACAGGGTGCAGGAACCTGCAGTCTCCTGTCACCCGCGTCATCTCCAAACATACCCCGCCCACCAACTCCCACGGCCGTCCACAACGTGAGCTGTGAGCTCACCCGCGCCGTACCCAAAAATAACGTCGACGCCTGTCATCGCTGGCGATCCAGAAGGCGTACCTGCAGACGATATACATAGTCGCCGCTCTCCACCATGGAGGGCAGGAAGCAAGGCCGCGCCGAAGAGGAGCTCTTCTTGCGCCCAGACAACCCGGAGACGCCAACAGTTGGGCCGTTGCGGATACAGAAGGGGCGCGATGGCATGAGCCCGCCGCCACGAACAGACTCAGCGGGCAGCTCGAACCAGCCAGCATTCTCACGCCCACCGCCTATGCCCTCGTTCCCCGCGCCCCCTACCGCGCCGCCCACAGCACCGCTGCCGTATCCTGACGACCGCCCGCCGAAGCAGCCCACGCTGGGTTCAGGGAGATACACGCCCCTCAGCGAGCGAGAGCGTGCGACCAAGAATGCGACTCCCCCAGAGACGGACGGGCGCCGGCGAGGCTCCAGCGCTACGGGGCCGAGTCCCACTTCGCCAGATAGGCGCGCGCGGTTCGATGCGAGTGATCCGAACAGACCGACAGTGGGAGGATACGGTGCACGAAACGCGGACGGGTCGATACAGCCCTCGAGGCTAGCAGAGCGAAGAGGGACGGCGCCCAAGCCCCTCCCGGAGTCGCCAGGCCCCGAGACGCCAGACAAAGAGGGTCTCTTCCAGAAGGCGCCCCAGCGCAAGGGAAGCGAGCCCGCCGTGAACCCCTTCCCCGAGTACCACCAGCAGTACTGGCCCCCGCCGAATGTGGGCGCATCCGGCGCCTCGTCGTCTAAGCAGTCGGAGCCAGTGCTCAAGATACCCAACCCGGGCGGCGTGAACCGTCTGAGCTCGACCGCCTCCACCTCTACTGTGCGCGCACAGCGAGGCTCTCCACCGCCCCCTGAAACACCTATAATCCCACCTCCAGGTGGTGGCATTGAAGCACGCTTTGCGGCAGCCGGCATTGCAGGCACGTCCACCCTCACAAACCTGCAAGCACAAAGTGCGCAGAATGCGGCAGCCGCTCAGAGGAACCAGGTGTATGCGAGCCAGCAGCCTCGACCTGGCATCACATCACCGCAGCCAACACAGCAGCAGCCTCCAAGAAGGCCATGGACACCAACCGAGCAGCCAGGCACCACGCCGCATGGCCCGCCACAGGTCTATCAGGGCATGGACACAGTTGGGCCGACGAGTCCACCTCCGCAGGGACCACTCCCACAGGCGCCAACCCCACACTTCTCGCCGCCTCCGAACAACGTGCCCTTGAACGTACCTCCTGAGCACCCGCTGAACCATGAGATGGGGCGTCTACATATGAGCGACGAGCCCCCACCAGCGTACTCGAGCATTACTCAGCCACCAGCAAGTCAACCTCACAGCTACCCCACCGAGAAGGGACAGCAACCGGCTGCACAGGGCGTGTCGCTTGCAGATCCAAACCAAGGTCATCCTGCATTCGCCAACGATGCACGCCAGCAGGCAGGCCCTTCTCAACCAGCAGCAGTAGTGGCGCCAACACCTACGCAAAGTCACTTCCAGCAACAAGTCCAATCAGTGCAGCCAGGTCAAACACCAAGTCCGGCGCCTGGCGCAGGACCTGCTTCTCCGCCTCCACTGCCGGAAGGCTGGATCGCGCACCTAGACCCAAGTTCTGGACAGTACTATTACATCCATCTGCCCACGCAATCTACACAGTGGGAGTTTCCTAAGGGACCTACACCTCTCAACCTCAATGAGCCACTGTCTCCCACTGGCACCTTTGTCAACCCATTGATGAGTCCTACAGGCTTCAGTAAGGCTCAGATGGTTCAATCACCTGGCTTCCAACCTCAGACCCCTGGCTTCCCGGGAGACTATGGCATGGCGCCACTTGCCACCCCAACTGCTGCTGGATTTACTGGCCCACCTCCAGTTGCTGGTGTAGACCAGTACAAGGTCAATCCTACCAACGGCGTGTACTTTGGGCCATATTTGCGATACACAAATATGGACCTTGAGCGCGGTCTGTGGCTTGGATCAATCCTTCTCATCACCAACACACCTCATCCACCGACTATTCACATTCACCAAAGTCAAGACTTGTCTCCCAACCCAAGACAACTGAAGGCAAATCCCATCTACACACATCAAACATGGATTTTCTACCGGTACGATATCGACCTGAAGATGGACGACGAGCATGCAGCGAAGTGGACATATGCAATAACATCCCACCTCGGCTGCACGCGCTTCGAGTTCTTGGTGGCCGGACGCCACGAGACAAGCTGGCGCTTCATTGCTCACTCTGGCAACGACTTTGCGCTCAATGTCACTGCCAACGAGCGAACGAAGCTCGGTGGAATAGGCCTTATGTGGAAGGACATCCTGCAGAAGAACGCTGAATGTGGTGGCTTTCACGTGCAATTGGGTCTAGGAGGCCAGGTCTTTGCAGATCGACTGTGGAAGGAGCTCCCGCTGTTGAAGCAGTGGACGGCGACGAGTGGCAAAGAAACACGGAAGAATGCGCCATGGACAGCAAAGCATGAAGAGGATGTGTGCCATGCATACTTCCACTACTACACGAGCCATTTCGACCAGCCGCATCTGAGAGAAGCATTCGCACAGATTCCTCATATTCTGGCACTTGACGACCACGACATGTAAGTTTGACTTTTCATTTCCCTGATTGCAGCGCTAACAGTGAAAAGCTTCGATGGCTTTGGCTCATACCCAGAGTACATGCAGTTTTCCAACATGTTCAAAAACATTGGGAGGCTCGGCATCGAGATGTATCTGCTTTTCCAGCACCACACAACGCTAGAGATTCTCCGCAACGTCAGCAATGATATGGATCTCTTCACCGTCACAGGCACTGGATGGCACTTCATCAAGTACCTCGGACCCTGCGTTACTGTTGTGGGTCCAGATTGCCGTTCTGAGCGCAACCCTCATCAGGTCATGGCAGGGCCTACCTACCAGGGCATATTCCCCAAGGTTGCGACACTGCCACCGAGCGTTCAGCACTGCATATGGATGATACCTGTGCCCATCGTATATCCTCGTTTAGAATCTGTCGAGCATCTCGCGCACTCGATGGCGACTGGCAAGAAAGCTGTCACTGGCACTTTCAACATGCTGGGCAAGGTCACCAGCTCCGTTGCTGGTGTCGTTGGTGCCAAGAACATGGTCGGTGATGGTTTCAGCTCAGTCAAGAAAGCTATTGGCAAGTCTGGCTTGATGAGCGGCGTTCTCAGTCCCTTTGGAGATATTGACATTCTCGATGAGCTCAGGGATCAGTGGACGCACGATTCGAAGGTATGATTGCGTCTTTGCCTTTCGGCGAACAGACAGCTGACATAATCAAATAGGATCTCGAACGAACGTATCTTATCCGAACTTTGCAAGGTATTGCACACAACAAATCATTGCGAATGACATTCTTCTCTGGCGCGGTCGATTGCTGTGGTGCCGGGCTAGTCCATGACCCTTCAAGACCTCAAGACCACAAGACCATGTATCAGATCATCTCGTCATCTGTAGTCAATGGTCCACCCGGCAGCTATACGCTCAGGCTCCTGCACAACAACCGTGCGCTCTACGTGCCACAGAATGGTCATCGAAGCAACCAACAGCCGACAGACACGAAGGAGGACATGATGGAGATCTTCACTCAGGATGTCAATGGCCAGCCGCGCGAACACAAGAGACTTATGGGCAGGAGAAACTACGTAGCATGTGTGATTTACGACCCGGACATTGTGAACGGCAACTTTGGCCAAGCCGTGCCTGGGCATGGAAGTGGGAAGCTCAGTCTGGCGGTGGACTTCATGGTGCAGAACGACAGTGGCTACGCTGCCCCGATGAAGTATGGACCGGTCATTGTGCCAAGTTTGGAGTACGGACGATAGATGGGAAGGATGTTTTTCTTTTGGACTCTGTATCTCTGTCCTTGAGCGGCTACCATGCATAGCAAGCGATGAGCGCTGGTTTTGTTAGTGAATGCTTTGCATGCTTCGGCATGAATTCTAAGCAAGACAAGTTCTTATTTTACAAAGCTGAAATTTTGCATATATCTTTGTGTCTCGCCGAATTTGTTCATGATTTGGCCATTTCTCGACCCGACGGGAAAAAGCGGCCAGGGTCGGGATGGGTTTCCCAGATTCGGCATGACATCTTGATGCTTGGCATCGAGCGTCTCGAGGTAAAAGATGTTGGTGACTGAGACAGCGAAACAACAAGACCTACAATGGCGACTCCTGCTATATCGAAAACAGTACTGCCAAGATTTCTCCTGCCACAGCTGTCGTGGTCTTCAAAAGCCATAAGTCCAGTAGCGAGCGGCGCACTCGAAGCACGGCGACATAAATCTACCACGCCTTTCACGCGATGCGCAACACTGCCAGGCACAACAGCACTTCAGCAACTCTCCATGCAGCAATGGCGGATCAGCTCCCCAAAGTCTGTCGCTGGGAGTAATCCCGTCATCGAGCCTCGGCGCCACTTCAGTGCGACTGCGACACAGCAGAAGGACCATCATTTCGACACATTAAAGTTTGTGCAGAGGTTGAAGGATGAGGGATTCACGGAGGAGCAAGCAGAGGGCATGATGAGGGTGCTTTCGGACGTTATCGAGGAGAGGTATGTTTCTAGAATACAAGTTGGCCTACATGTGCTAATCTTCACAGCATTCAAAACCTGACACGAACTATGGTCCTCCGAGAAGACCAGGAGAAGGCGACCTACACACAGAAAGTCGACTTCGCAAAGTTGCGTTCGGAACTCATGACCGCCGACTCGACAGAATCGTCCCTTACCCGCGCCTCACACGAACGCCTCACCAACGAGCTAGCAAAGTTGAATTCAAGGCTACGGGATGAGATTCAGCGGACGCAGGCATCTGTGCGGTTGGATTTGAACCTCGAGAAGGGCCGTATCAGGGAGGAGGCCAATGTGCAGGAGCTGAAGCTCAAGGAGACCGACACCAGAATAGAGCAGGAGACTGCGCAATTGCGCGAAAGACTTGAGGCCGTCAAGTTCTCGACGCTGCAGTGGTTGATGTATGTGCCCTTCTTACAGGAAATGCGCACTCAAGGCAAGGCTAACATGGTTATAGGGGTGTTTGCACGGGTACCGCTGCGCTGATGCTCGGAGTCTGGCGCTTATTGATGTGAAGCACTCGCTCATCACTGCACCTCATGACCAAGATTTGAGCCTGAGCTCAGGTCCCTCGAGAATCGACGAGGCAGGTGTGGGAACTTGTCCCAGATCAATCCGCCTCATAAGGTCATCGACGATCGAGAAGGGCACGCTGGCACACCCCTGCAGCGCAAATGAGGGTGTTACAGCGTCTGCACAGCCATCCTGCTGGCCGCACCATAGTCGAGCCCGGCGCGGACAGGACGTTGCGTGCTTCCGTGCGATAAGATGTGGCAGCGTCTCGGACGGGGTGTGCTGGCCTTGCGGCACCTGGTGGTTGGTACAAGTTGCCTTGCCATTCAGGCAAAGCTCCATGTCACCGTCTGATATGGAGGCATGTGCAGCCTCCCATGATGCAATGACTTTGCTGGCAGCTTTCCCGAGCATTTGCGGCTCGTCGGACTGTTCACATAGTCTGAATTAGAACACGAATGGATCATCTGAAACACGGGCAAATCAACACCGCACATCTATTCATGAAGCGACACGACTCAGTGACGAGAGCGGTGGATGGATGTCCAAGTTTTCTAGCCGTTTCCATGATTGGCCCCCACTTGACATGGTACCAGAGCCAGTTCTTGCTGGCGGCCGCGCTCTGTAGCGTGACTGGTGTGACGACCAGGTGTCAAAGCGGCCGACCAAACTTGGTAGCATAGGCTCCGTGTGCACATGACGGAGCGGCGACATGTCAAGTCGTTGATATCTGAGCTGCGATAATGCTCACGTGCGGAGGGCCCCTCGTTCTCGCGATTGCCTTGTGAAGATAGGCAGGAAGGCGCGACTGGGGGCAGTCAGCCCGATGGAAGGGGAAAGAAGCCATGTGAATAGGCCGTTAAGGCGGCCATTTAGGGGAAGGCGCGGGTGCTGTCCGCTGTTGTCCCCGCCAAGCCGTGACCTCCAAAGGCAGCCGCTCGCTTCCTCAGGGCCTCAAAACACTTCGACCCGCTCTCCACTTGATCAACAACGCCCACCTCATATCTTTCCGCGCACATCTGCACTCAACCACTGTCAATCTCCACCTACACATCCGCACACTACACATCTGTCAAAATGGCGACTGAGGTACGTGGCTCTTTATCTGCGCCGTTCCCCGCTGTTGCTTGCCAGCGGGATGCCCCTCGTCTGCCCTGCGATAAACATGCTAACATGACAACAGCGCGAGAGGTACCGACCTGCGGTATTCGCACCCCACTCCCAGTAATTGACACAGCTACAGCAAGACTTTCCTCGCCCGGCTTTGTGAGCAGGCTGAGCGCTACGATGGTAAGTCCCCGCGCGCTCTCAGCTACGGCCGCACATGCTAATGGTGCTCCCACAGAGATGGTCACGTACATGAAGGTTCGTCTTTGACAGGGGTATCAATGTTCGCGCTCACATGTTAACTGTTCTGCAGGAAGTTGCTAAGGTATGCCGACATGTTCCGCCCGCCGTGCGAACAGGCGCCCGCAACGACACGCAGCCTCTCCAGCAACATGAATTAACGCAGCACAGATTGGCGGTGAATTGACCGTCGACGAGCGCAACCTCTTGTCCGTCGCTTACAAGAACGTCGTCGGTACGCGACGCGCGTCCTGGCGCATCATCTCCTCGATCGAGCAGAAGGAAGAGTCCAAGGGCTCCGAGAAGCACGTTGGCACCATCCGCGACTACCGACAGAAGATCGAGACCGAGCTCGAGAAGGTCTGCCAGGATGTCCTCAACGTCCTCGACGACTCTCTCATCCCCAAGGCCGAGTCTGGCGAGTCCAAGGTCTTTTACCACAAGATGTGCGTGTAGATACTGCTCAACTCGTACCAAACAGCTCTAATATATGCACAGGAAGGGTGACTATCACCGTTATCTTGCCGAGTTTGCGTCTGGAGAGAAGCGCAAGGTCGCTGCCACCGCTGCGCACGAGGCCTACAAGGTATGACGCAATCGCCCACACACCACAACAACAAATAGCTAACCCCACCACAACAGACGGCTACCGATGTCGCTCAGACTGAGCTTACCCCCACCCACCCCATCCGTCTGGGTCTGGCGTTGAACTTCTCGGTCTTCTACTACGAGATCCTGAACTCGCCCGACCGCGCCTGCCACCTTGCCAAGCAGGCATTCGACGATGCGATCGCGGAGCTCGACTCTCTGTCTGAGGAGTCTTACCGGGACAGCACCCTCATCATGCAACTCCTCCGCGACAACCTGACTCTTTGGACATCGTCGGACGGTAACGAGGCCGAGCCCTCCGCCACCGATGCACCCAAGGAGGACAAGCCCGCCGAGGAGGCCCCAGCTGCTGCTGCCTCTACTGAGACAAAGACCGAGGAGCAGCCACCGGCCGCTGCCGCTCCCTCCGCTGCCTAAGCACATCCATCTTCTCTCGACCTTGTGTATCCACAGCCGCCGTCTTCTGTTCCAGGATAGATGAAGGAGGCTGCCATGACAGCGAGTGTCCACGGAGTTGTATGTGTGCTATGATTTCAAAAATTGGCTTTTTGCAGCAAGCGGCTAGGACGGACGGATTCCCACATGACTGATGTATCTGCTTTTCTCTCCCCATAACCCGTACTGTCCCCACCGAGTACGCAGCACTTCGCGATTGTTCTGCTCCTGCGAGCGCGAGCACCACCGACCGACCTCTCACGAACCAAGTCGACTGCTTCCGCGCGAGGTGGAGGAGGATGCGCGGTCTCTCGATGCGATCCACAAATTCCCCTGTTTTCGTTTTGCGGTATATGATCACCCCTACCCGACGGTGGATTGGGTCGCAGAGCTCCCTTAGGCAATATCTTTTGAGGCAGGACATCGATTTCAATGGTCTACGGAGCGGAGTCGCAAAGCTCCGGTGGATATAATGTTCTCATTTGCGCTCTTAGATATGCTTAAGGGACCCTTATTTCAAATTGCCGCAGCTCATGCTCTATGTGAGGTCGTGAATACACGCATCAATCCCTGTCCATATGCACTGCTTGACCATTGCCAACCTATCAAGCCGTGAGTCATGCATCGCACTTGTATTTGCCCTACAGCCATATGCAGGACGCTTTGGCGTTTGGGTTCGTCGCCCCGCTGCAGTGGTAAGACTTCCCGAATGCACCCCACTTTATTTTCTACACTCTACGACATGCCGCGCCAGAACTCTACGCACTCATCCAAACCCGCTCACCGCAACCTATACACCTCATATTCGGCCCAAAACCCTCGGATAAACGTAGTCAAGCCTCCCGAACACACATCCACCTCAGAGAACAACCACCCAAAGCACGCCCAACGCACATTACCAAGCATAGGACGCGATGGCACACAGCAAGGATTACTACGGTGTACTAGGGCTCCCCGCCCCTCATACCGGTACAAGCAGTCATCCATCAACAGCCGAAGTCAGAAGAGCGTACAAGCTTGCGCTGCTAGCTGCGCATCCGGATAAGAAGACGGGCACGACGCAGGCACACACCGTGGACGAGGTCAAGGAGGCCTATAACGTACTGGCCGAAACGAAGAGCAGGGCAGAGTATGATAACTGGTTATTGAGGAATCCCGGGGTGGTGGGAAGTGCGAATGCGCACGGAAGGGCAGGGGGAGCGGGGCTGGGAATGCCGGCCCCAAGTAGTGATTTTGTGCTTGGGCTCGAGCTGTTGGATCTGAGCGATTTCGATGTGTTGGATCCCGGGTTTAGGTTCTCGGATGCCCCGTCGCAAGGGAATGAGGGAGACAGGGTTGATGAGAAGGGCGATGGGGAGGCGCAGATGGAATGGACGAGAGCGTGTCGGTGTGGTGCGGAGAAAGGGTTTCGGATTCTGGAAGAGGAGCTGGAGGATGCGGAGATGAGGGGCGAGAAGGAGGTGTTGGTTGGGTGTGAGGGGTGTAGTTTG
>TARA_R110002003_G_scaffold48_37_pt1 | contig 23728 bp, 28 predicted proteins | sample TARA_R110002003 | Tara Oceans TARA_R110002003 (sample SAMEA4396441) | marine metagenome | biome: Westerlies Biome; feature: [SRF] surface water layer (ENVO:00010504); material: water (ENVO:00002006), including particulate matter (ENVO:01000060) such as... | depth 5 m
ACGAGCTGGTGCCTTGTTCCAGCAGCCTCTGCCTCTTCCCACAAAGCGATCGGATCGATTCTCTCGCCCTTTTGTGCTTCCTTTTCGGGTGTCCAGCTGTTCGTGAAGTATTCAATCTGCTCGTTGACAATATCCACGATCTCGTCGCTGGTCAACTTAGGTCGATTCTGCGCTTCGCCTTTGCCCTGAGGTGCGTTTTGCGTGCGTTGAGGGTCTAGTCTAGCAGGCTCGCTCGCAACGTGTACCTCGCCCTCCTCTCGCTCTGCTTCTGCTGCTTGATCTTCATCCTCCACCGATTCTTCATCGTCTGTCAATGGCTCGTTGTCGATTGGAGCCGCGTCCTTCGTCGGCTTGTTGGGCACCGCACCCTGTCGATCCGCCGCTTGCCAACGCAGCAGATAATCGAATTCGCCGGATCCGTCGATTACCTGCTTCTCCAAGTCCTTGACCCACAGGTCGTACGTTGGCCGAGGCGGTGAAGCATTTGCTGGTAGTGATGTGGTCGTTATATGCGTCAGCTTTTGACGCTTCCTGCCACTCAGTTCTGATATATTAGACGTAGGTAGAGTGGAGTTGGGAACACTCTCATTGCTGATGAGTAGCGTCTGAACACCAGCAATTGTTGTGTGATGCTTGTATCCAGCGGAGCGGCTGCGCAGCAGCTCGATGGCCGACATTAAAGCGAGCCTCTGGCCTTGGTTCTGGATGCCGAGCTCCGTTCGCAATGTATTGGAGTCTAAGGCGCTAAGGAATTTGGCGCCTGTGATCTCTTGATCCCGAAGCTCGTCTTCTAAAGCTGCAGCGTCCGGAATGTTGTTTACTGCGCAGTTCGCCGCCTGATACACTGCGGTAGAATGACATAATTCAGCTATGAGATCGTTGACGGACCAAGTCCATGGGTCGTCGGTGAGCATGCTGAGTGGGGACCGCCGGCACAATTAGTACAGTCGGCCTGATAAGTTCTATTGCGAACTTGGCGTTTGAAGGCGTCGCAAGCAAGAGTGTATGAGGGTGAGCAAACACGCGGGATGTGGGGTAACTCGCCGGCTTGGTAGCCACGAACGCGGTGGCACGTGAGGACGCGTCGCATGCTCCTATACTCATTTGCAGTAATGATCTTGCAAACTCCTGAGGGAGAGAGCCGACGAGCTAGAGAAGTCGATATCATTGAGCGATGACGTGCTTGTGGCTAGCTCTACATTTTGGCCGTCCGGCTTTCGGCGGGGCAGATGAGGAAATCGCAACCAGCTAGCGCGGAAACCTGTGCATTTGTAAGGCTGTTCACCACGATCAAACGCAGCCCATAGAATTGTACTGTAACTGCACTGTCCTCCCACGGCGAGAGGATCTACGGTTACGCAAAAGCGCTGTCATCGTACTATTCGCGCCTGAGTACATTGGAAGGACTCGCATCCCTAGCTTTTACTGTTCTACGCAACAAGGATCGACGCAAGACCACCGCTCATACAACCAAGAGCGCATTATGGAGTACCCGCCGGAGCTGTCCAAGGAGGAGGAGAAGTTCTTGCTCGACAACTTGAAAGACTGGTCTATAGCTCACGGTCTTGCGGTGCGGCCGGCTCCTACCTTCGTCCAGCCCTCCCAGGACCCATCGGGTGTGCTTGCAAGCACTGCTCCGGTCACTCTGTTCCCAAGTCTGTTTCCGCGGTCTTGCTTTGAGGAAGGTCTCGCTATACAGAAAGCGTACAACGAGCTTTACTCAGCGATAGCAAGAGACGAAAAGTGGCTGCAAAGTATTGTGGAAGAGCTGGTTGATGTCGACGACTTCGTTGCGAAGCTGTGGCAGACTCACCTTGCCGTCAAGGACGAGGGTTATGTTCAAGATCTCTCACTTGGCCTCTTCAGGTCAGACTATATGGTGCACCAAGATCCGAATAAATCCGATTCTCCCCCTGGCTTGAAGCAAGTGGAGTTCAATACGATCGCATCCTCGTTCGGCGGACTATCCAGCCACGTCTCTGCCCTGCACAAGTTTCTGCTCACGATTGATGCTTACCCATCCTCAATCTCCTCCGTCATCAAAGCAGACAACTTGAGACAGAGCAAGTCTGCCTCGTCTCTGGCCAAAGGACTAGCTGCCGCGCACAAGGCATACGGACCTTCGCGCACTTCTCGTCCCTTATGCGTTGTTTTCGTGGTGCAGGATCCGGAACGCAATGTCTTCGATCAAAGACACCTCGAGTATGCCTTGCTGGAGGAAAACGGTGTGCGATCGTTCAGGTTACCTTTCGGTGAGACACTGTCACACACAAAACTAGACGCTGATCGAACGCTCGTCTACATACCACCAAACTCACCTTCGACTCAGTATGAGGTTACAACGGTCTACTTCCGCGCTGGCTACTCGCCTGACGATTACCCAAAGGAGCAAGACTGGACCGCACGCCAACATCTTGAGAAGAGCCGAGCGATTAAATGCCCTAGCATCTTGACCCACCTCGCTGGTTGCAAGAAAGTTCAGCAGGTATTGGCCACACCACACTCACCACACTTGAAGCGCTTCCTCCCCGAATCTGAGGTCGCAGCGCGAGTGTTGGCTACATTTGCACCCATATACCCGCTTGACAGCAGCGAAGCGGGTAGAGAAGCAAGGGGGCTTGCAGCAGACCCTGCTTCGGCTTCTCGCTATGTTCTGAAACCCCAACGCGAGGGAGGTGGAAACAATATCTATCGAAAAGCCATTCCGCCATTTCTTGAGAAACTCCCCGAGACACATTGGCCAGCGTACATCCTGATGGAAATGATTGAGCCGCCGCCGCTGAAGAATGCGATCCTGCGAAACGGAGAGCTGCAGCGAGGCGGCGTGATTTGCGAACTAGGAGTTTATGGTATCTGTCTTTGGAGAGACGGAGGCGGAGCTGAACAGAAGGGCGAGATTTTGGAGAGCTGGGAGGCGGGCTATCTTCTCCGCACGAAAGGAGACCAGAGTGAGGAAGGAGGAGTAGCCGCAGGCTTTGGCGCGGTCGACAGTTGTTGCTTGGTGGACGGCTGAGGCTTGCTCTAGGCATGCAGTCACGCTTCGGCGCGAACTCCGACATCACCCAATCCATCAGCTCAGTATACAAAGTTCAACCAAAGGACAACAGTCTGTTGCCATGATGCACTCCCAATCTAGGTCACATATCTCCTCGCCATTGAGCAACGCTATCAGAGTTGAAGGAAGTATGTCTGCGAGGTGGAAAGCTGACATCGGAAGTGGTAAGTTCTGCTTCATGAAGCACTGTCCAGAAATAGCGCCATCGTTGTCCGGGACGAAAACGAACGTGCTACCCGCCCCGGTGTCGACGCTTGGTGGGTCCAGGTGCAAGCCACCCATCCTCGCTGCGGAGATGCGCGTTCAGCAGACGAGACGCGTCGCTGTGGTGCAACGCGACCTGCTTTTAACAGTCAGTGCCTCCTTGAGCGGCACGTTGCTGAAACTGCGCCAACGAGATGTGTCAACCACAAGACGAAAGGACATTCGTATTCGCGAAAAGCATCCCTGGAAACCTTCTGTCGGCCTTGGCATTGATGGTGTAAGTCTTGATGTATTCCTAAAACTTTTCTACCTAAATTTACTCACAGGCATGCTCTCCAATATCAGCAATCACCACAAGTGTTTCCAGGCTTCACAAAAGCATCGCCCACATCGCTAGGAGCAGACAAACTCATCGCGAAGCCTGGTGTCACGGCTTCGCAGTATGACGTGCGAAATGCTCAAGCCATGACTTTCGAGTTTATAGGCAATCTTATTTGACCCACTATCACCCTGGAGCCCCATTTTGGCGGAACGTGCAACGATGAAAAGCATCTTGTACAACCACAACCCAGCCTGCGATTAGCTCCCATAAGTTGGGTATGCAGGGCGCATCGAGACGGCGAGACAGTGGTCACGGTTTGGTTGATGGTGGTTGTGCTGTCGCTCAAACGTCCCGCAGACGCTCGACAAGTGACAGCTGGAAAGCGTCCAGAGTCGTTTAGGCTATGCACGCCGAACCACTGCAAGGTTTGTTAGCGGGCCTGTCGGCGGTCACCAGCAAACTCAGAATTGGATCTTCGCTTCGAAGATCATTGAAGAGCGATCTGGCCGTGCCAAATAGTCCTCCTTTTTGAGGGACCCGAGAATCCGCGCGACAGGATGAAGGCGCTTTTCTTTGCTGAGTTTGATCCTTTCCTTAGGCACTTCAAGATCTTAAGGCCATCAAGTCTTTCGATTTCTCCACGCCATTGTGGCGTTCGCGGATCAAGGAGAACTGTTTTATGCATCAGTTATGCGCGGGTAGCAAGCCTAATGCCTGCCGACAGGGGGCCTAGCAGCCCTACGAATCATAATGCACACGGACCTGATTGGCCGGGAGCTAAATCATTTCGCGTGTCCTTCCGCAACGCGTCCTGTAACCGGTTCCTTCACCAACCTCGCACTTGACCGGTTGGCGCATACCGCAATGTTTCGTGGTCCACAAGTCATCAATACTGGGCGCGCATTCTCCTTTACATGATACTGCCTTTAGTTCGGCGCCCACCTGGAGCCAACTGATCATGCGCAAAGTCGCCCTTTGCCGGTACCGCGGCGCCCTGTCGTGTCTCAGCAGTCTATTGAGAAGTTTGATTTGCGGCTACGCTTCATCTCTGGTAGCTCGCCGGCACACTGTCCACAGAAAACGTGGACTGGATCGTGGCTGATGACTGCAATTTCCCGTATGAGCTTCCGAGGACGTGCCAAACCACTCGCGGTGATGGATGATCCCAAACGAGAACACCGTTTGACGCCGCCAAACCGACGCGAGTTGCCAGCGCTCAGCTTCTCTCGATGTGGGCAAGGCCCAAGCTGCGCAAGCCTCTCGCATCTTGGAACCCGCGGAACCAACTGACGATCTCCCATCAGGCCCACCTGAAGCTGGGTGGTGGCTCTTTAATCCCGAGTCGTACCCTTGCGCTTTCCCAACCTGTTTCTGCACTGCTCTTGCATCAATCCCACGCCAACGGCTACGTGTCTGCGTCCACTCTCTTTCATTCGCTCTCTACTGCATGATATTACTTGTCCACGTTCTTTAAGCTATCTCCTCTACTTCATTCGCTCTTCCGTCCTTGCGCGCGTCACTCTTTCCTCACTCCGCGTCTGATCTGCATCTACCCAAACCGGTATCCTCGAGTCGCAACCTCCAGGAACATAATCGTAATCATTAATGGCTGTCGTCCTCCAGCACTGAGCACGGTACTGTAGGAAAACGGCCTCCAAGACACTCGAAGAATAGACGCATTTGTTTGCCGTCTATCTTCACGACACTATCGCCATGCGATCCTACCGTTTTCTACTTCTCTGCCTTGCGCTCGTTCTGTGCCTGCATTCCGTGGCCGCAGTTCCCCATCATGCTCTGCGCCGGCAGGATGGGCCACAGTCGGAGCAGTCGCAAGCGCCTGCTTCAACTTCATTTGGATCTTCACGACCGTCAGCGACAATTGCGCCTTTGAGCGAAGCATCACTAAAACCCGATCGTGCAAGCTCGACAGCAGATGCCTCATCATCCGGCTTGGTGCTTACAAGCTCGATCATGCAGGTGCCAGCCACTGCCTCCTTCGCTCCAAAGTCCACTGCATCCGCTAGTAAGAGGCCCTCGAACTGATATAGTGTCAGGTGAACCAATCTAATGAAGCATCCACAGATAGTAATCCTGAAAACCCACTACCCATTCATCCAAAGGTCACCCCCGCAATTGGCTTGGCAGGTGCTATTTTATTGATTTCTGGCCTGGTGTACACAGTTATTGGCATCAAGAACAAGTGGTACGTAAATAATAATGTGTTCACCGACATGACTAACACAAACAAGGGTCTATGTGTTTGGCTCCGCTGCCTACCTCACTGCACTCGCTGTTACAGTGCTCATTGTCTATCTCATGAATCCACCCGTCTCTGACGGCGTGCAAGGTGCTTTCTTCGTGGCAGCCTTCGTGACTGGTGTTGTGTTTGGGGTATTGTCACTCGTCTTCGCTGACATTACAGAGGGGTTTGGGTGTCTATTGGGAGGTTTCTGCCTCAGCATGTGGTTCCTCAGTCTGAAGGATGGAGGACTAATCGCGTCGTCAACTGGCCGAGCAATCTTTATCGGTTGTATGAGCGCCGGCGGCTACTCGCTATCCTTCAGTCGCTATACACGAACCTATGGCCTCATTGCATCGATTGCGTTCTCAGGAGCTACTGCCACGATCCTTGGTATCGACTGCCTCGCCCGGGCTGGTCTGAAAGAGTTCTGGTTATATCTCTGGAGCCTCAACAACGACATCTTCCCCCTTGACACGAATACGTACCCAGTCACAAAAAACATGAAGGCAGAAGCAGCGGGCATTGTCATCATCACCGTCTTCGGAATCGTGTCGCAGCTGCGAGTTTGGAATATGGTCAAAGAACGTCGTGCGAAGAGTGCAGCACAAGAGCTGGAGAAACAGGAAGAGAAGGATCGGGAAGAGGAGGCGCGAGGCCGAAGTGTCGAAGACAACTTTCAAAAAGAACGTTCCCAGTGGGAGGCTGTGTATGGAGGCAAGAGCATTCCAGAATCGAGCGTCAGAACGTCGTCGATCGCCAGCCCGAAAGGTTCAACAAGCATCCGTGAGAAGGAGGTCTACGCCGAAAGCGTGGAAATGGCCAATTTGTCTAAAAGTGGACTTGCAGCTTCAGGCCCGGCTGTCACTGTCAGCGTCCTCAAAGATGACGATATCCGGCGAATCGATGCTCAAGGTAACCCAATAGCCAGCCCCGACGCATCTGGGAAATTTGAGAAAGATACTCCGGAAGCTGCTCACACCCCCAAACGAAGTAGTCTCCGTGCTGCTGTACCACCGCCTCCTGCTTTAGTCCCGCTTCCTTTCACAGTCCATGCCGAAGAGGACCCTAGAAGTGAAGATGAAGACAATGCTTCCATATCCGCCGTTCCCGAATCGCATCACGAACAATCGACCGAGCCTAGACCAATGTCCAAGCGCATTTCGGATATGTCAGTCACAAAACGCTTCTCCTTGAACCGAACATCGCGCATCTTCTCCGAATCCTCGGAAGCGCTGGTTCACAAATCGAACATCGACGACGATCGTGCCTCATCACTTGCAGCTACACTTGACGATGACCATGATATAGCGTCAATACGCCAACTCTCTCCCTGTCAATCTCCCATCGGTACAGAGCATGACATGATGGCCGATTTGCGTGACAGCAAGGCACAAGTCAGTTTAGGTCGGGATGTTCACGAGGCTGTTAATGGCGAATCGGATGCTTCTCTACCGCGTCCGGTCATTCGACAATCCCTCACAGCAAGTACCGACCCCAAGCCTGAAGAGTCCTCGAACAAGCGCGCCTCAAGACATGAGTCACGCATACGTGCAGATACGGTAGTCGCCAATGGCAGAAATGAGAGCGAGGAAGCTTCCCAACCCAGGTCCGCGAAGGCCGACACGCAGTCTCAGGGCTCACAGACCAGACAGGCGGAGTCTCAAGTAGGGAGTCTCAGGGATGGTGCGCTGCCAAACAAATTCTCCAAAGTCGCCATGTCGTACCGCACAAACGAATGGGCTAAGCACTTGGAAGCTGCAGAGAAGCCCGGCCTCGACGATCTGCCAGTATCAATATCACCAAGTCACATTCCCGAGGAAGGACCAAAAGAGAAGGCAGTTCCTGTTAGTGATGAACTTGTGTCTCCATTAATAGGAAGCAAGCGAACCTCCAAAAGAGCATCGGTAGAGAGCAAAATCCACGGCACTAGTGGCGTTGGACTGAATCGGTCAGCTTCGACATTCTCGCAGGAGTCACTTCTTGACCATCGCGCTATGGCAAGATCTCCGCCAGTTGCTTCGCCTACCGTCTTGTCTCGGTCAAACTCGGGTACCCAGCTTGATGCACTTGCGCCGTTGCCAAGCAACACCCTTCTAGGCCAGCGAGAGACGTTAATGCGGAAGCGAACCTCCTCCCAATCCTTTACGCCAAATTCCTCGGCATCAAACCTTTTGGAACTAGCCGACCAGGAGAACATGTCACTGGCGCAACGGCGACAAATACTCCAACACCATCAGGCGGCTCCTCCCGCTCTTCAGCATCAAACCTCATCAGCTTCGCAAAGGAAATCTCCTCCTTCAGCATCTCAGAAGTGGCAGCAGAAAGGATGGGCGACTAAAGGAGCACCGGCTGGGTTCGACTCGCATCAGCCCCGGCGCACTACTAATTCACAGTCAGACAAGAAGCGCGAGCAACTGTACGCAGGATGGAGGGACACTGTACGAGACGTCACTCCTCCGCAGACCCAATCATACATTGCAGAACAACAGCGCGTCGCCTTGATGACTGAGAGACGGCAGAAAGAACTAGAGAAGCAGCAGCGTGAGAGTGTCCAACAGCAGCGCGCATCCATGCTCGACAGCATGATGAGAAGTGGGCACATGCTGGATGCACATCGGGAAGCCATGCGTAAGATGCAGGCAAATGCCAACAGGAGCGCATCTTGAGTGCACTTCATCGACCAGCTTCTTTTTCACGAAGACATCTTATTGTATGTAGATTATGGCGAGCCCCACGGCTATACCCACTACGGTCAGGGAATTGCATTGCCGAACGGTATTGGCATGTACCAAAGTATGTAGGGTGCGATGATCTTACATCACGTTACCAGAAGTAGTATTACGAAATAGTCATCTGTAGCTTCGAGCGACAGATCGACACGTCTAGCTCAGCAATAGTAATTTATAGTCCACCAGAGGTCCAGCCATATGCAGTCTACTGGCGATCCTTGTGTCTTTGAGGAATTGTGAGGCTGCTGATTGCACACCACCAAACCATGCCACGGCCACGGGCACCACACAAAACACACGACTCGCCACCGACCCAGCGATGGGGACACGACTCCCCACAGACTCGTGATGCATCTCCGACGCTTTATGCAGCTGCGTCATATGGGCCTCGGAAGCCGGATGTTTGGAAAAGGGGCGTAGCGGCATGAAGACACTAAGATTGCAAGCGAGGGGTCACGGACGATTTGGTGGCTAGATTCATGCTGGACTGACCCGGCGGTCTGGCGCTGGGTACGAGGTTGGCAGACGTGTCAGACGCAGATGCGGCCTGGGACGGCATTGGGGCGTTGGGCTGAGTATCGTGTGTGATGGGAAGAAGAATTGGTGGTTGTGTGACAATGAGGTGTGGATGGCTTCAACGGGGGTTGTTTCACATACAATGGGGGAGAGTGTGCCGAGGACATTCAGACTCGATCGAAGCAATGATCCGACGGCTGCCTCATTCCGAGCTGCGCATCGTCCTCGGCGACATTCACCATGGCCAACCACCAACGTCACCGTTGGGACGTTGCTAGTACTGCCACATGTCGGGCGCCAGGAGCCGGAAATGTTTACTCAAGCAGGGGACAAACTGTGTTGTAGGGCGGCCAATGCTAGAGTGGAGTCGGTCCGGAGCAGCCACTCAGTCTAGCAGAATGGCAACGATTGTCGGTCCTGATGCTGATGGCTGAGGTTCTGGGGAGGGCTTTAATGCAGGCACGATGCACGCTGCGGAAGGCAGGGGTGCGGTGCCCAATTCGTGCGGCGGATGGCTCGATGGACAGGCCTGGTCGCTCGCCCAGCGCACACTCACGAGCCCGAGAGAGAACAAAAAGGACCAGGGCCCTGCTCGAATGCAGACGAGTCGATGCAGTACAAGAAGAAGGAACCACCATCGGCCGCGGCTTCCATTCTGAACTCTGGTTGATGGCGCACCTGCCATGCTTGTGAGACACGACACTGAATCAAACACCACCCACGCCGCCCCGGATCTCGCGGACGCAGAACATCGCGTCTTCTCCCGTCGCCTTTTGCCGGACATTTCTGAGCAGTTTTGCGGCCTCTTCTGCCATTCCCACTGTTTTCTGTCCTGGCTGCTTGCTGGCTCCAGACTATTATGCAGCGCACTGACCAGCCCACCACGACCTGCATCTTCACCTCCTCGCCCTCACCGCAAACATATCCCGACACTCCATCACGGCGCCGTCACGCGCCCCCTCCGCTGCTTCTGCGCCGCCTCCTCCGTCGCCACTACCCGCCCGCTGGTCGCTCACCAACCGCATCTTCAATCTCAATCCGCTCCGCTCGTTTTACCAGGGCCCGCCGCGCCAGCCAGCCTCGCGCCTGTGGAATCCCGTGAATTCGTCCCCACGCACGCTTGCGGTCCAGCAGCCGCCACGTCCAGAGCCGCGCGAGAACTATCCCAACCTCCCCATCGAGCAGGCTGCCGCCGGCGAGCGCGACGAGTACCCGCTGCTCACCCTCCCACAGCGGCGCCAGAGCCGGCAGTCGTCCCTCGCTGTCGAACGTTCCACGGGCGAGGACAGCATAACCGGTCGCACGAGCATCGGCCTTCCGCGTGATCGCAGGAGCCTGCAGCCCACCTCGCAGCCGCCGACACCGGGACCCGCCATGGCCCCTGCAGAAGACGATGAGCGGGAACATGCACCGGTCAGCGCACCGCAGGACGACATTGAGGCCGCCATAGCGCACAATAAAGAACATGGGCCAACGCGTGTCTCGCTGCCAGGCTCGCGGAGGACTTCGATGCATTCGGGGAGGTCTGCGCCGGGCGATGGGGACGAGCAGTCTGAATTTCCGTGGGGCCCGTCACATCCTTGCTTCCCACATCCGAACCCGCATGTGCCACTGACATCCGAGTTGTACGACAATACACGCATCATCCGCATAAAGCGGGACTGGATGATGAAGGGTGACCTTGCGCCCACATTCGCGAACCTGTACCCTGAGATTCTCGATCCGCTGATCACTGAGGACGACTTCCGAATACTGATCAAGAAGATCAACGACACTCTTGTCGATGCTTTCGATCCATTTACCTTCCGCGCGTGGCTTGATGCAGTCCTGGGCGTCGCAACCTTCTGGTTGTGGGAGGATGCCGGATTAACAGGCGTGAAAAAGAAGCTCAAAGAGCTGGAGAACTTCATTGACGACTGGAACCATAACGTTGGCGAGAAGGAGGCGGTCAAGATCATCCCGCTGCGGAGGACGGGATACCTGACGGTAGGAACTCTTCTACGAGCGTCACACGACACATACTGACATTCGTAGCTCGACATACAAATACCAGATCCCCATCTTGGCCCCGACACCGGCTCACGACCGCAAACACAAGAAGACGAGCGTGTAGAGGCGATACAGCAGCAGCGTGACGAGTACCTCCCATATCCTCTCACGCCGACACTACAAGTCAACTCGCAACCACAGCCCATCGAGTCACAGTCATAGCATAAATTTTATACTGAATGGTTGGCCTCAATGGCCACAATTGACAATGCATTTTCAGACGCACACCAAGCGATGCAAGAATAGAGCGACGGATGTTAAGCAAAGATCAACAAGTGCCGATCGAGATTACGCCGGGAGCAAAGATGCAACACGACAAGGAGATGGACTTGATTAGGAACTGGCAGGACTGCAGCTCGCTGTTGATCGAGATCAAGCGCACCTTGACCAAAAACACAGCATGTTTATCGGCGGAGCAGAGAAGAACCACAAAGACATGGTCATGTCGCACATCTGTGAGGAGTAGGCGGCGTTGCATTCTTTTCCTGGGCGTTATTCCTTCCTTTTGTCGATTCCCAAGACAAAGACACGCATGGGCTACTGGTACGACTAGACTAGACTCTGCTGCAAAGCACACAACGTAATGTTTCTTTTGTCTGTCTTCGTTTTTTTCTTTTTGGTTCACTGCATGGCGACGATAGATACCCAAGCGTGCGCGCTTCGTTGTAGTTTTCTGGAATAGCATTTTTAATTCGAGGTAGTAAGTCAAGCAGATGGTGTAAGTTGTTTCGTGGCAGTTCTTGTGTCGAAGAAGGGTTGCAATGCACTCGCGCCAGGGGTGTCCTCATGTCTCGGCCCGCCGAAATTGTCTACCCCGTGGTCTCGCTGGGAATGCCTGGAGACGCTTTCATGTATGGTACACTGGTGACAAGGGTCAACGAGGCAAGACTGTCTTGATATCTTAGCCCGGCAAAACTATCTGCTACGTAGTCTTGCTGGGAATGCTTGGAGACGCGTTTCATGCATGGTGCCATGGCGGATAGGATCTGAAATGAACGACCATCTCGGAGCCCTAAGCAGATGAAGAAAACTCCATCCACATCTGGATATACGTCTATGCCGCGCGCTATGCAGTTACCAAACCAATCCCGACTCTCAAAAGGCAATCCCAGTCGTCCACCACGTGTCGCCGCGATGCCATCTCACAACCTCATCCAGCCCGCCCCAACACCACCATCCATCCCTCGTATCCGCACCCAGTCCCAAACCGCGCAGCAGGGAGAGGGGAATAGGTTCGAACAGCCACACGCCGCCGCGCGCAAAGTCGTCGCACAGCAAGTGCCCCGTGTGGTAGAACCAGAAATGCACGTACACGAACGTCCACGCCTGGACGACGCGCTTCGGCACTCGACGCTGCAGCCCGAGCGGCCTGAGTGCCGTCGTGAGTGCAATCTCAGCAGCGATGCCCACGGCCTGCAGCAAGAAGAAAAGAACCGGGCCGCGCAACGGATACGTCGTGCCGGCGCAGGTATAGCTCCCACTGGCATGCACAGCGCCACTCAATGCAAAGGCGACGAAAAGCTGCAGTAGCTTCGCTTTGGCACTCTTCGCATCCCAGCCCCAACCCTCAATCATCCTGCGACTCGGCTCCGCAAAGGCAAACCGGAACGTCTGATGCCACCAGCTGCCCCACCAGCCGGCGAGGCCCTTGGCCAGGACGACGTCGTAGCGCGCCCACGTCTCGGGGTACATGAAGGGCTCTGCGCGCGCGCCGAGCAGCGCGGGACCCAGCGCGCCGGCGAAGAAGAGCGGGCCCAGTGCGAAGATGGTTTGCAGCGCGTACTTGACGGCGAGCATCGAGAGGCTCAGGCGGTACATGTGTGTCCAGACGCGGTGGGCGCGGACGAAGGAGAAAGGGTGGTAGGGTGGTGGGGGACGGTCGACGAGGCCCCAGAAATAGGGGTCGTACATCATGATTGTTTTCAGGGCGTCGAGGACGAGGTACCCGATGACGAAGGTCTTGAGGTTTTCTCGCAGCAGCGAGGAGCGCGTGCCGTGGAGCCGGACTTGGCCTGGGTGCTCGCGGTTCGACGACTTGGGCACCACGGCGCCGGAGTTGAGATAGAGTTGGTCGCGGATGGGCTTTGGGGGTGGGGGCAGGGCTGAGGTACGCCAGTTCCAGCCGGCGCCGCGGAAGTTGCAGAAGATATCGCAGACCCAGTCTAGGCGCTCGATGAAGGGCGTGAGGGGGTAAGGTTGCCATGTGAATTGGCCGTGGCGGGTGCTGGGGCCGGCGTGGCCTTGGGTGATGTCGTGTGTGGTATCTTCATGGCGCTTTTGTTTTTCGACTTCGGAAGTGAGTTGCTGTGGAGCAGAGCTCTTGAAGGCGCCTTCTAGTCTTTCGATCCTGTAGAAGTCGGTCTGGGCATCGTTGCAGACCAGTATTGCGGACACCCAGGCTACGCTCCATGCACTGATCAGACCGACCCCTAAGGCTGTTGCCATTCCCTTTGCTCTTGTGTATATGATTGTGTACGATGCAAATGCGGTGATCCATGCAAAGGCCAAGTATCGACACTTCTTGAGCCATGGCCGATTTTGGTGTGGGATTAGGAGATAGGCTATGACAACAACGGCACCAAAGGTCCCCCATGGATATAAGAATGGCTGGTATTCTCCTGTCGCGATGGCTTTGTCGTACTGAGCGTAGTAATGTTCTATCAAATCGTGGTGAGACCGTGGCCAAGGTTCCTTTTGGAAAGCCTTTAACATCGCAACGCGCAAATCTAGGAAGAAGAAAGGTTTATAGTAAATACAACATGGAAGGGGAAAGGAGACTAAGATTGTTTAACAAACACGCAATTCTGTGGCGCGTTGTCTTGTGAGGTTTAGGATGACGCAGTCGATCTTGCAGTCGCTAGGGGCGGGACTAGGCCCAAAGCGAAGTAGCGCAAAAGTGCAACACCAAACCTCTTCCATCGTGATATCGCAGGCCAACGAGCGTCTCGAGTTGGACCTGACTTACCTTTCTCCATATACATATTAGCGGGAGTGCACAGTTGCCAAGATGGTGAACATCACAGAGAAGATCAAGGAGTATGCAATCGACCAGATCTGAGTTTGCTTGTCGCTAACGCCCCGCCAGGATCGAGGAGGAGATGAGGAAGACTCAGAGTGAGTGCAGCAAAAACAACAGAAGACACAGGATACTAACGATCCGTAGAAAATAAGGCCACAGGTACGCCAGCCCAATGCAAGGCTTCCAGCACGTAAATTAGGTCCATCACGTGCTAATGCTGCACACCAGAATACCATCTCGGACTATTGAAAGGGTAGGAAAACATCTACACGAGACTGAGCAGCAGCACGCTCATCATATGACAGCAAACTCGCACGCTACCGCGCCCAATTGCTCGAGCCCGGTCCTGGTGGAGCAGGAGGCGGCGGCACAGGATTCGACGTATCAAAATCCGGCGACGCACGCATAGCTCTGGTTGGCTTTCCTTCGGTTGGCAAATCGACTTTTCTGTCTCGCGTTACCAAGACCAAGTCGGAGGCCGCATCTTATGCTTTCACCACTCTAACTGCAATCCCTGGTGTGCTGGAGTATGGCGGTGCTGAAATCCAGGTCCTGGATCTACCAGGTATTATCGAGGGTGCGGCAGAGGGCAAGGGACGAGGACGACAGGTCATCAGTGCGGCTAAGACGAGTGATCTTATTTGCATGATTCTGGATGCGACGAAGAAGGCAGAGCAAAGGAGGCTGCTTGAGGCAGAATTGGAAGCTGTTGGGATAAGATTGAATCGAGAGCCACCGTGAGTACTCCAGATACCCATATATTGACATGTTTAACATTTGCCCAACACGGCTCAAATAACTAACTCGGCCAGCAACATCTACCTCAAGCCCAAAAAGGCCGGCGGCATGAAAATCAGCTTTGCTGTGCCGTCCAAGAAACTCGACGAGAAAATGGTCTACAACATCCTCAAAGACTACAAGATGCTCAACTGCGAGGTCCTGATCCGCGACGAAAACGCCACTGTCGACGACTTCATCGACACCATCATGAAGGACCACCGCAAGTACATCAAGTGTCTGTACGTGTACAACAAAGTCGACAGCATCGGGATTCCGCATCTGGACGAACTGGCCCGCGAACCGCACACGGTCGTCATGAGCTGCGAACTGGATCTGGGTATCCAGGACGTCGTAGACCGGTGTTGGAAGGAGCTGGCCCTGATCAGAATATACACGTGAGTTGCCAATCTACATGTCCTGCAGCGATGGATCGGACTGAGCCTTGTTTGCTAATATGGGACTAGGAAACGAAAAGGCATCGACCCCGACTTCAGCGAAGCCCTGATTGTCCGCAGCGGCAGCACCATCGAAGACGTCTGCGACCAGATCCACCGCACGCTCAAGGAGACGTTCAAATACGCCATGGTCTGGGGCGCGAGTGCGCGCCACGTGCCGCAGCGCGTCGGGCTGGGCCATTATGTCGCCGACGAGGACGTAGTCAGTATTGTAGCGAAGTGAGCGAGCATGCTCTCTAGACACGATACTAGAAAGCAAAAAACCCTCTCCTTTCACTACTTTCCCATCAGCGATAGGGAGAAAAATAGCATCCCTCATCTCCATCGCTGCATCTGCCCTTAGCCACCTACTTCCATCTCCTTCCTTCCTTCCTTCACCCCCCTCCCCAATGCTCCAAACACACATCCCCACTGACTCAAGCATGTTTTGTCTCTCAACCGCCCCAACGCACCACCCCCAATCGCCTCGCCCTTTCTCCCATCCAGCCCACAACAAGTTCAAACTACTCACTTTCAAACCTATTCCCATTCCACCAACACATCCTTCCCACCCCGCAATGCCCCCCTCCCGCACCACAGCGCTCTTCACACTCACCTGGCGCACCCTCTCGCACGCCGCCGTGCCCGCCGTCTTCGCCGGCGCGCTCCTCGATGCCAACGGGCTGCTGCCGCGCGCGCTGTGTCCGGGCGTGTATGATGAAGTTGTACGTGCGTCCCATCCATCCATCGTGATACATGAGTTCGTTTTTGTGTGTGCATGGGATGGACGGTGCTGTGCTGTGCTAACTGTGCTAACTGTAGAAGAATCTTGTAAATGATATGGGGCGCGAAGCGCAGTATGCGGTGTGGAAGTGGAGGTTTGGAACGCTGGGGGTTGGAGATGGGGATGGGGAGGGAGAAGCGAGGGAGGGATGGCATGTGTATTTCATCTTGCCTGGGAATAGGGTGGTGATTGATCGGGGGTTGAGGATGGGAGGACGGTTGGAAGGACCTTAGTGGGTACTGGAACAGACGGACGTGAGGCGATTTTCGAGAGGTGGTACGGTGCGGAGACGCTAGAGATGCCAGATGCGATTGGAATCGAAATGGGAAGTCCTCAAGTGGAGAGTGAGACACTTTCATGATATTAATATTACTACAAATCAGCTCATGGCGAACATATGCAACGCTTTTTGCTCCCTTCACGCCGTGATATTACAAGCGAGGCGGCCCAGCGGCAGGCACAGCCCTCGATCCCAAAGTGTTCGTGCAGCGAGTGCGTTCGAAGGGTATGTACAGTCCAAATCGTCTCCCAGTCTTCCCCGGACGTGCCATCATGGCTGCACAGCAACCACGGGACGTGTCTCCTCTTTCGCAGACCCTCTATATCCTTCGTAATGGCATCTCAGTATAACTGTCGCTCAGCGCACCTTCTTCGTCTCGTCGGCGGCATATTCGCGCCCCTCGTCGCCCTCGACTTCCTTGACCATCTCGTCAACGGCTTCGGCTTGCTTCTTCCACTCGCTCTGGCACATCTTGAGTTCCTTCTGGAACAGCTCGTCGTTGGGCTTGCGGTAGCTACCGCCCAGACGGTCCCAGAGTGTTGTGAACTGGCCGTAGTTGTAGTTGAAGTAGAGGTGGTGCATGGTGTGGCATGCGGCGCCGTTGATAATGGCCGAGTTGTGCGCGTATTCGCCGTCGTGGATTAGGACGGTCCAGATGTTGACAAAGACGAAAAACGCGACCGAGGCGACCTTAGACAGGGGAAATAGGAAGGGGAACATGTGGTACGGCAAGCCCTGAGCGTATCCGTCGAGCGGGTGGAAAGCGTGCGATGCGAAGGGAGTAGGCATGATCCACTTGTGGTGGGGCTTGTGAATGTACTTGTATACGCGCGGGTGGTGGAGGCCGCGGTGGATCCAGTAGATGAGGGAGTCGGTAAAGAAGAGGAAGAAGGGGATCTGGAACCACGTGTACCAGCTTCCAGGGCCCTCCTCTGTGGTGTCGTATAGCTTCGAGTAGCCACGAACTTCGGCGAGGAACCAGGGCACGGTCAAGACTGCCATTATGGGAAACGCGACGTTCGCTTGCTTCATTTCGAGCCTGATCTGGTTCTTGAGGTATCGCGGATGCTTAAAGGTGGCCTTATCGAAGACGAGGAAGTAGGAGAGGCCTGCAAAGACGTAGTATACAAGGACGCCGAATAGCCTGGCCGGCGCATTAGTAGTCATTCTTGGAATCATATGCGGACTAGACGCACCATGTGATGAGGTACAGCGTCACGGCCTGCCTCCGCCAGTCGTCGCGGTTCCATGCGCTCATGTATGCGTATTTGGAAGGGTTAACGGAAAAGTACTTGGACGCCGGCTCGAACTGCCATGTCGCATGCGGTTGAGCGAAGCCCGTAGGCTCCTCTTTAAAACTCGAGTATGTCGCATTGGCGGTGAGAGCCTGTGGTCGAGCTCCAGGCAGAAGGGTTGCATAAAGAGGGTCGAAGATGAAGGTGTCGGCGACTTCGAGGACGATATCCATGTTGCGCGGTGGTTGCGGCGAAGAGCGCCGAGGGGCCAGTCAGGCACGAACGAGCTGCGATTCGCGGTGTTTTGGACGTTGGAAGGCTTGGCGTCTAACAGCTCGCAGGATTCTGGCGGAAGCGCGAACAATGGCAGCGCTCGCAGGTAAAGTAGCAATTGACGAAATGCAAGGGCAAGGACACCAGAGACGGGAGGCGACGGCTCACGCTTTGAGCAGCTCAGCACTCTGCTCGGGGATAAGTTTTCTCTGCGCCGAGTTGTCCCTGAAGGGGATCCACACTAATTAACAGCTAACGTTGACAGCCCTCTGCCAATCACGCCCGTCAAACCCCCTTCTAGCGACCCGCCCCAGCACACGGAAATGACCTTCCCGTACGTGCCGAAGTGGCACGACAACTCTTTGCCATCCCCTTATCAGATGCTTTGATAAAATGAGATGGGACCGGAACATGCTCGGAAGATCCACACATCACCGTCATGCCACTTGGACTCTGTGGATCCCCTACTTGCGCGACTTTAGGCATGTTGCGCGTTCACTGTTGCCGTAGCTCAATATCCTCCTCTAAACAGTCTAGCGGTTTCTCAACTTTGCAAATACGACCCGGCAATCTCGATGATAAATCTAGCGGTCTGGCCTGTCTCGCCACCTTGCCTCCTGATGGAGACGACGTTGCCGCGTAGTCACGTGCAATCCACTTCAACATGCACGCAGCCTTGGACGTACTTTGGAATTACCAAGAGCTTGCAACTACAGTCACATGGTCTGAAAATAGATACAGCCATAATGTCTTACATTGGTTGGCTTCCAATACTCTTTCCTGGGTCACCTTGAGAATCTCATATTCCTCCCTGTCCACACAATTCCATGTCAGATCCGACTTCACCTCGAGCTGTAGTCCCAACAGCATGCGGGTCGAAGCACACCGATGGCGTGTCATCGAAGTCGCTTTGAATCCAGCTTCTCCTGGCAAGAGGGGTGGCACAAGGAAGACAGGCACATTATTGTTCGATTGTCTGTTCTCACTCATCACAATCTCGCAAAGTACACCCAGTCATTGCAATCTACCCATATCGATCCAGTCCCGCCTTCTCTTCTTCGTTCGTTCGAATGCGTTTCTGCGACATTGGCACCCACCTCCAGAAACAGGCTTCGGATCACACGCTTGAAGATGGTGAGGCGCCCTGGCACCTCAAGTACACCCACCACTTAAAAGATCATAGGGTACCCTCTACCTTGACAATGTCTGCCCGACCAGGCTGCCTCTTCTGCAAGGAGTTCTGGGACAACTTATTGGGGCAACATCATCTTGTTGTGTCTTGGGTTTCCGGTACATCTAGATCAATGAGAATTTTGACATTCAGAACTCGAACGAGGACCTGATGAGGGAAATACCATTGAGGGCGCAAGTCTACCAACGTTGCGCCATTAACATCACCGCAGACTCGACTGAGTCCATCGTTCGTGCCCTTCAGCAGGATAGCAGAGTGGACTCGCCTATATCAAACGACATGCGAAAGTCGAGTCGTCGAGATTCCAGGTCACCCGTGTCAACTCGCATGACCGTCCCAGAGACCCCATGGTCAGCTGCCGCTTGCATGCAATGCTGTGTACTTCAAGGACCAACTCTCCCCTCCGCGTCGGCTGCACTTTGGAAGAACTCAGATGTTCGCGCTGCGCAGATCTCAAAGCATGCGAGACGTTCCAGAACGGTCTACCGCGGCGAATGCTCCAGAATGCCGTCAATGATAGCATCAATGGGAGAGTTAAGGCAATCGAAGTCAAGGCTTCCCCAACTTCACGCACAAGCTCGTGACGCTACCTCCGCGGCCTGGATCGAAGTATGGCACCAGCTCGTGCGCCAGTACTCGCAGGCCCCTTCATCTGCTCATGGAATTGAACTTCTCGGAGTCAGTGGTAGTCTTTAAGTCGAGACGCGCCAGGTCTTCGTCTACTGTGCGGGATCCTGGTGCGCGCACCCGCACGATGCTGCGTGCCGGGTCTTCATCCAGCCCGGTGAAGCCGCGTTCTTCGTGGAGCTGCGCGAACGGCGTGGACGCCCTGCCAGAGACACCAGCACCCGTCCAATGGCTCCGAGGTACCGTTGCCCATGTCAGGGTATAGCCCTCGTCGCTATCGTCTCGCGCAACCTGCGATATCGTGCCGATGCGGTGGACGCCTCACGCAAATAGTTTGAGGCGAGTGTTGGGCGTCGCGCCGGTGGCATAGTACGGTGTACCTATTGTGGGGCCCGGGCGCTCGTCGCTCGTCTGCCACATCTTGTTTGCCGCCCGCGAGCGCGTGGAAGTGCGTGAGGCTGCGCTCGGAGCTCGCGTCGACGCTGAGCGGTTTTGGGGGAGAGCACTACGCGGGGGCGGCTGATCGGCATGGGCAGTATTCGTTGGCTTGATTAAGATGTCCATTCGGGCCAGCTAGTATTCTTAGTGTCGAGACTCCTCGTGCCTCGCATTCGAAATTGGGACCGCAGTCTTGTGTTATCTTTCTGTTGGCCCCCAATCCGACTCGCATTTTAGCGCCGTACATGATGCGCCTTGAGGCACCACTCAACGCCACGAACTCCTGGCGGCTGAGGATGCATGACGTCTCTTGCTACACTCCCTCTGATCGTCTGCGCACAATAGGAAAAGCATCGACGACAGGTATTCAATAATTGATGGCAGCCTGACACGATACCTCCAGAGGAAGTGAGAAAGGCTAGATCACTACCACACCCCAGTGGACTTTGTATTGAATCTCATCCAGATCGACGCCGAGGAATTAAGTCATATAAAATCAAATACGCGCCCATTCGTATAGGAAACTTCGTATCTAGCGTGTTTCTGACGAAAAGGGGGACTTCCATACAACTTTAGATTTATCTGTAGCCGCCATGGATTGGATTTCTCGAATGCCCACCATTTTTTGCCATTTCTACCGTCCGACAAGCTTCAAGAAGAGCCGATGCAAACTGAACAGCTCGACATGGTCGTTCTGTCTGCGGCGGGACACTCTGGCATTGCAGGAACCCAGGCGTGGGGCGGTAACAACAATTTCGAGGGTACGACTTTCCACGTTTGCAGCTTTGGTGTGATTTACGTACGTCGCGAGATTTAGACTGACACCCACGCAGCGCCGCATGATTGCATTGGACGAGCTGGTCAACATGCATCCGTGCCATCTGCCGGCACTGCTGGGCACGATCTGAGCGTCAGACTTAGCTATGCGCGGGATCGACCAGGCTTAGTGCAGCTTTCAGGAGAAGGACCGCTCATGGGCAGAAGATGGGAGATTTCCCGGTACCAGTCTGCGCTTCTCGACTGTCGAGGTGGCAATGGTGGCGATGGGGGAAGAGGCGAAAATGGCCAACGCGGTGGGCAGGGCTCGTATGGTATTGATGCTACCCGACACCGGAACGCTACTTGTGGAGGCTCGGGGTCGCGAGGCGGAGATGGTGGGAGAGGGTCCAGCGGCGCCAACGGAGGAGACGCGGGCAATGCCTACATCACCGTCGCCGAAGACGACCTCGACACAATTGTTGCCGTGGAGTGGATGACCTCGGGCGGTAGGGGAGGTGCCAGTGGTGTCCATGGCCATCCGGGCGCCGGTGGACTTGGAGGCCTTGGAGGCAACGGTTGTTCTTGGACTGAAACGCACTCGCGCACAATTACAGAGTCAAACGGTTATAGCCGTACAGAGTACTATAACACGCATCACAGCCGCGCGGGCGCACCTCCAGGGCCGGATGGTAGATCTGGTATGTGCCCGCACGAGCCTCTATACGGCGGTCGGTCTGGACGAAATGGACATGGCCAGATTCGGGTCCTAAATAACGATCTTACAGAAGAGGTATATACGAGTCGATACCAACTTGTTGTCAAAGGTTTCGAAGTTGTGGACGAAAATATGGATGGTATCAATGAGCCGGGTGAATTCTTGCACGTACAAAATATTCGGATCCAGAACGTCGGTAAGAATTGACCTACTACAGCACACCGTAATCGGATTTGACCTAAAGATACCGTTTAGGTGGGATGCCATCACCGAAAGGAAACGTTCTCAAGATTCTAATTCGTTCAACCCCGTGGCTGGAGCCAGTCGCATTGGAGCCCCTTGAGCTGCCGCGAGAGATTCGTCCAGGAGCTATTGTGGGCGTGCACGGCGTTTTGAGAGCTCTGATCAAGAACGAGACTGTGGGAAGGCCCTCCGGGACGACATTCCAGGCTAACGACACCCTCGCCCTTGTGGCCTTCTTCGAGCGTCTACAGCGATCACTCCCAGAATTCTCCGGAGGGGTCAATGTTATCTACAGATACCCTATAGTGATGAGCGTACCGAAATATCTCGATTGTGTTGCGAAGGGCGATATGGTACAGTTCTCATGGACGGTTCGCTTCACTCTCCGCGACTGGGCAAGATACACTATGCTAACCGCGCAACAGGTGACAAATGCTGCCGCCAAAGCATATGGCAGTCGAAGCGTGATACGACGGCAATGCGGCACCCATATGTCTGACCCGTGCGGAGTGTTCGACCTTAAATACGCCGATGAAAATTCGCCGCACGAAATCAGTGAGGAGATCGATGTCCTCGACCCAGGTTCTGAAGTTTCTATAGCAGAAGACTTCCAAGTCTCTCAGTTCGTTCCGGTGTTCATAACTGGCTACATCAACATCAACCTCATGCTCTCTGATCCGCACACTGGAAAACTACGATCAATTACCTCATTCAACCTCCCCATCCAAATATCATCAGCATATTCATACAACCCCCTATCGCAATTTCTGCTCGTCATCAACAGCTCGACCCCGAACAAAGCCATCCTCCAGACCATGGACTTCATCAACAACGGTCTCCATCTACCCGTGGACATCTTCAACCTCAGCTTAGTCGGCTCGTTCAGAAATCCAGAAACCGAGCGCACTGTTCTTTGGAACTATGTTGGTAAAAGTATTATCATCTTTGCCAACATGATCAACTATTTCCAGTCTGGAATGCGCGATGTATGGGACCTTTTAGACCCCTGGGAGGCTAACATGCTTGCTAGACGTGATACTGGTTTCCTCTTCGTCTGCCCTACAAACGTGAGTGGCCTCAAGGCCTGGGCTTCGCACATGGCGTTACCAGCGTTTCAACTAGAGCTCCTACCTACGCAGTCTGTCAACAAGGTACGTAAATCACGACACACGTATGAGCAGCCTTAGTCCCGCTCTGTATAGGCCTCCATCAGGCTTTTAACAGTGAACGACAACTAGGACATTCTTGACTATTACCTCTCGCAGAGACGTGTACTAACAAATACGTTTATCCTTAGGCTTCGGAAGTCATCCCACAACTCAAAGCAGGCAAACAAAACCCGTCCGATTGCATCCTCACCTTCCCAGTCAAGAAACGCATCTTTCGGAGCCTCGACCATACCATGGAGACGCGCGCAAAGTCCATTACCAAAGAACTAAACAAGCGGCTTCCGCTCCGCCACTTCGTCGTGGGGCCTTGCGACCCGAATCCTGCTAATTCGCTTCCTATCTCTAAGCACAAGTCTGGTGATGTTGCGATCATGGAAGGATCACCTCATCACACAAAATTCTTGGTTTCGCTGCAGCCACACACAGATGGATTGACCGACTACATGGTCGCTATGATTGTGCACTTGCTACCATTTAAGGACCAGTGCGCTTTCTTCTGGAATCTTCTGGGATACGACCATTCGTCAGGAATTAGTGCACAGGACGCGTATCGCGGGAATGCACTTCGTCATTTCCACGCCGAAATTCACAACGACATGGAGAAAGACACCACGCTAAATGCGAAGGCACGTATATCCCATCCCATCCCCTCCCCCCCCCCCC
>TARA_R110002003_G_scaffold104_9_pt1 | contig 23724 bp, 21 predicted proteins | sample TARA_R110002003 | Tara Oceans TARA_R110002003 (sample SAMEA4396441) | marine metagenome | biome: Westerlies Biome; feature: [SRF] surface water layer (ENVO:00010504); material: water (ENVO:00002006), including particulate matter (ENVO:01000060) such as... | depth 5 m
AACCTGGACGTCCGTGACTGGAGGGTGTGGTCAGCCATGGGTACACGAACGGGAACGAATGTTCACGCAATCAGCCTCGTCACTGTCCCTGAGGGACGCGCAGCCTAGATGTGGCAAGCCCAAGGGAGACTCACCATCAGTCAGCGCCCGGCAAGGGCACAAGCGAGTGGTGTGGGAGCAAAAATGGGTGTATGTGCTTCCTAGTCAAGGCCAAGCTGAGATTGTGTGAGATTGAGGCTGGGCTGGATATTAGGGTTGGTTCGTGATTTCATCAGTCGGTGGTTGCGACTCCGGTGTGACAGGCCCCCGCACTTAAGTTAGCGCATCCTTCCTTCGGCCTCTTCCTCCACCTCAAATTCTCCTTCACACATAAATCTGCAACCCGGACGTTCGCGCAATTCTTCTCTCACAAGCGCAAATTTTGCGGTTTAACTTCCGATCTACAGGCCTGCATTAATGGTCGTCCATGTCCTTTGCGCTGCAAGTCCGGTGGCCAATCTTGTGCATGCGGCGTGCAGCATGCAGATGACCTTGTGGATGAGGGTGTGCTGCGATAGGGTCATATGGTCAATCTTACCCACGCGGCCAGTCACTCATTCCTCTGCGCCTTGGATTCCATACCCTTTTTGTTCACGCTGAACTAAGCTTTCCGTGCTGATCCGCTAATGTGTGTGCCCTGCACCGACATGGACCAGGTGCATGAGCAGTGCATCTCTCTATCTGCGCTGCGATGCGATGCATATATACCTGCATGAACCCCCTCAGTGATGCTTTGGATAGTCGGAAACATTGTGGAGGATATTGGGACACCTGTCTTTTCGTTGCTCTTCTTCATATTGCCTTAGCCATTGCCAGTCCTCCAGACTAGGCAATCATCCCTCCAAGGCACCACTTCAATACAAGACACCGCCCTCTGAATCATCCACGCGGCTCTGCGAAAGGCGCACGCCCCGGTCACGTATAAAGGTCTGCTGGGACCCGTTTCCGGAACTGGCGAACATACAAAACTCTCACATCGCTGTTACCTCGATCTTGCTCTCATCTACGAGCAGCCGCATACTGTTCTGTCTAGGGTCGACCGGCCAGGCGCCGGGGAGGAAGGATCCAGTCACTACCAGCACCACTATTGTCGAAGTCGAGCCAAGTTCCAAGTCATCCTCATCATCTCTCCAGGACTTCAAGGACATTCTCACAGCAATGCCTTCTTACCTTCGGTCTCCGTACAGGTCCTACTCCTTCCCACCATGCATCGATCGCGTCGACTTCGAACATGACAAGGAGCAGGGTCTGCCTGACATCGACGAAGATCCATTCGCTCACTTCATCACCCCAATTAATGAAGATGATGATCCTTACGATCTTTCTCTGAGTGCAGGCATTATCACACATGATGGACCACGCACAAGTAAAGCCTCAAAGTTCAAGTCGAACGTCGCCGAGAAGTGGGCTCGTTATGTCAAACACAGTCACACGCAGCTTCACACCCAATACCACACGCCCACTATCCACGAAGAAGATGAAGAGTCCTTCATGGGGCTCGATGACGATCGCTTGAATGACACACCTTCGATCATGGCACAGATCAGTCCTCCAAGGATAGTCATCACGGAGCCAACGCGCGGCCGCGCACAAGAACTTGTAGCCCGGAAAGCGCAGAACCGGCGCAGGTACTCCCGCACTCTCTCTGGTCACCGTCACTCATGGCGTGAGCCATCACCAGATCTATTTACTGTCGACGAGTCTGAGGAGGAAGAGAGCCCTGTGCTTCGACGTGCGAAGACGAGGAAGGCCAAGGATGGCGCTGAACGCCGGAGGTCGTCCACACGATCACGATCACGCATGAGAGGCGAAGTGGCCGAGAAGTCGAGACTGTAAGAGCAACACATGTTAGCACACAAGGGTTCAGGATCGAGATCATCATCGACACACGAAGAGCAAAGACTGTATACAGTTCAGCTTCAGAGGAGGGTGAACATTAAACATCTCGCATAGGGCGGTGTTGTGGAGTTTACTGTTTTGAATGTTGTTGCATTGCAAGGCGTTTTGTGACATCTTCTGCATCGCACATACGGCATGGTATGGCGTTTTTGTACCTTCACATTTCCGCATTCTTCGGGGCATAGTGCATTGGGCGGCGTTTGAGAGTGAGCATTTACACCAGATGGGTTATACAGATTGCGCCGCAACAGTGTGAGATGGATCGTTGAGAAGGATACAAGTCAACAGAATGGAAGAGTTTTGGTACCAGTTATTCATTATCTCATCTCTCCAACACCTTCATCTTGAGTACCCAAATGACCATGCAACGCTCTCCATCTTTCCCCAGCCTCCGATATCTTTGCCCAGGCAAACCAACCCCCACACCATTTCCTCTAGTGCCGCTAACACTGCACGCCAAACTCGCACCTGTGCCGTGACCTCACCCCGCATCGTCTACGGACTCTTGGCACCACGAATTCTCACCGCGCTTACCGCCAGATGCAAATCTCCGTCCACTGTCCAAGTGCCTTCGGCACCGTGCATACCGCGACAACGTACATCGCTTCACTTTCGGTACTTGATCTGCCCGGACTTACTCTTTACAAATCGACACACATATAGAGATCTACTTCCCCTCCTGTTTCGAAACAATCGTCCAATGAAACGGAATGGAGGCGAAAGGTTCCACTCATCACCTGCCTGTATCTGTATTTCTCGAAGATCTCCACGGACAGAAAGCGTGGGCCTAGGGTCGTCCCGGCGGACCCTGAGGGCTGATCTTGGCCGCCCCAGGAGGGCAGTACGTGATACGATGCTGAGGACTCGTAATGAAGTGGGGCTGCGTGTTGGCGGAAGGGCCGAATGAATTCGGACGATTATGTTATTCGGAAGGTGAGGCAGAGTGGGGTGGGGAAGCAGTGGTGAGCATCGCGAGATCAGGCGTTGACATGTGCAAGCTCACGATCGTCTGGAGGTTGGGAGAATTTTGGTAGCCGGTGTAGACGCGGGAGGACGCTTGTGGTCACGCTATCAATGCCGTGCACGGCGCTGCAGGCGCCATAGTGGCATTGGAGATGCAGGGAAGGCGTAGTTCGGTTATCGTGTGGAAAGTGCGCGAGGGTTGGGTGGACGCGGGGTAGATGTTCATTTGGTGTGCCTGTGCATTCAACGACTACGACGACCATTTGTCTTGCTGGACAGATCAAGATCGAATTTTATGTACTGACCTTGGAGCTTTCGTCATACCTGAATTACGACTGATACTTCTGTGTTTTATTTATGGCTGCGATGTAGGATTCTCGCGTGTCTCCTCAAGTTCAACTAGCTATAAATCCAGCCCTCCTTGTATCGTGGTGCAGAAATCGGAATTCCCATGAGCAGAATACATTAAAGACTGAGCGGTCAAGTGCTTCAGAGCATCATAAGCAAGACATGGGAGCGTGAAGAACGCCACGCTGAGCCAGCTAGGCGTATTTGCATAAGCACCGTGGCCAGTTTCAGCCTTGTTGGTCGACCCAGGCAACACTGACAATTAACAACCGCGGACAGTTATGACGACCTCGCCGCCATGTCACAACTTCTGTCCACCTAGTTCAACAAAATGAGGTCGACCACACCTTTCGTCCACACGAGCCTCGATCCCCAGGTCCGGCAGATACGGTTGCTCAATGTCGAGTCTGAGCTGAGTGATGGCCTGATCTCCTGCACCCTTGGAACATATCTCATAGAAGAGAGGAATCTCTACATAGCCCTATCATACACCTGGGGTCCGGGCCCAGCCACAAACACGATTCTTTTGAACGGCGCAGCCTTTCGAGTCCGGCGGAACCTACATGAATTTCTACTAGTCGCGCGATTGAAGGGTTTCACCGAGGCTTTATGGATAGACCAGATCTGCATCAACCAGAAGGCCGTACAGGAGAGGAACCACCAGCTGACGCTCATGGGCACGATATACTACGATGCACAGTCGGTGCTCTTATGGCTTGGTTCCGCAGCCGATGACAGTGACTGGGCCATGCATGTGATCGCCACGGGGAAAGATGATCACTGTGGGTGGACTACGGATACGGCGCAGAAGAGAGAATTATTAGTCTCTGCCGCCCAGGAGCGGGACTACGACCTCGAGCAAGCCAGTCTGCGTACTCGACACGCTATTGTGAACTTCTTTGCTCGTGCGTACTGGAGTCGACTATGGATCATCCAGGAGCTGAAGCTTGCACGGCATGCATACGTGCTCTGTGGTATGCAGCGAGTTGGCTGGCAGTGCTTACAAAACTTTGTGCGATTGCGACAACGGACAAAGGGCGCCAGTTTCTTCAGTGAGCGCTCTACGAGGCTGATATTGACCAAGGAGTGTAATACGAGGAGCTTCCACAGGAAAGAACTTCACTTCTTGGAGGCTTCAGAAGTTATGCTCCGCATTCCGACCAATAGTGCCAGTGAAAGACTGCGCTATCTGGTATGGAATCATTGTCGTGCTGAGTGTGCGGACCCTAGGGACAAGGTATATGGCATGCTCAATCTTGCTACGTTGGTAGAAGGAAAGCTGGAAGGGGAGCTTCTGTTTCAAGCAGACTACAACAAGACGGTTGAACAGGTGTTCTGGGACTTCTTTGAGCAGACGCTTATTGATCAACTCAAATCGTTGTACCCGCAGAGCTCGACGGAGTGGAAAAGAACTTGGCTACCCAAGTGGCAGTGCTTTGCATCTATTCTCATGTACGAGATGGGTTTACAGTCGGAGGCGCTATGCGAAAAGGTTGAGAACATAGCTTTAGAAACTATTTGTGGCCTGGAGAATAGACCTACATATGCGTAAATTATGTATCATGGCTTCCAACGTCTTGTTGGTTTGGATCACTACCACGTACCTTTAAATCTTTCACTCTTGTCTCTCTTGTCATGTACACCCTGAGAGTGTTTGCACGCTACCGCATATAAGAAAGGCCTTCAGCCTGCCTGTACAGAATAATCAATCGTTCATGTTCATCTCATCTCTTGTTCAACACGTTTCTGGATCCTCATCAAGCAACCTTAGCTCCTCTCCTCCCTCCCATCAAGCCATGAGGTGCAATTCACACACCGCTTGGCCTTCTCACTGATATACTTCCGACAAAACTTGCACCGCACCTGCTTCTTCACAATATTATCCCCTGCGCCCCTGGAATACCCAAGTGCAATAACCCACAGCGCAATCGCAATGCACAAAAACCTCACCACCTTGTCCAGAAAACTGCCATATGCGAATACGACCGCGCCGTCGTCCAGCGCTTGCGTCACGGTGTTGTACCCGTTGGATATGGTGCGGTTGTAGTGCGGGCCGTGTTTCAGGATGGCGAATTTCTCGTCGAGGTTGCGCGAGAGGAAGGGCAGGAGGGAGATGATGGGCAGGATGATGTCGGAGACGAGCGAGTTGGCGCAGGAGGTGAATGCTGCGGCGAGGCTGGAGATGAATTAGCACGTGAAAATCAAACAGCAGAGTATGGCCATATGATGATGCCGGTATGCTCACATCAATCCTACAGCTATTTCGAGCACATTGTCGCGCAGCGCGAAGTTGCTGAAGCTGTCCCAGGCGCGCGATGTGCCTTGTCGCACGCCGCGTTCGGCATCTTGGAGGTATTCTTGTGTGTTCTCGTCTAGACGAGGCATGTTTGCGTGCTGGATACTACCACATATGTTGTACGTGGGTGCATGTAAGGACGGTGTTGCAAGCTGAAGCCTGGATCGTGGTTATGGAGCTGACGCGCCTACGTCATAGGCGACGCGCTGTGCGACAACCAATCAGCAACTCCAGACCCTGGAGACTCCGCGGTAGGACTTCGAGACATCAAATATCAAAGTTTGATATTCTCAAGCCGTCCGAACAAAAAGCAGGACGATTGTTGGGTAATAGAACGGCGCAACTTTACCATAGAAATGGTCGCGGCTATCTTGATCGATGGCGTGTGATACCGCTTTGTTTGACGCTGACATAGGAACTGTCTGCGCGTTTCGAGAGTTGAGTAAACAACTTGATTGCCCGAGCAAAGTTGCAGGCTAGGGCATTGTCGCGGCTGTGAAGAGGGGCGTGAGCGGCTGAGCGGACGTGTATGCAGGAGCCACAACCATGCTTTTAGGGCAAAAAGGTCGTGAATTCTTCACAGTCCTCCACATCAAAAGGCAGAGAATGCGCCAATCATAAATAACAAGGCTGCAAGACGAGGTCCAAACGGGTACTGATAAGCAAAGCCTTGCTTACCCTATCGCTTGGTCCTGAAAGCCGTGAAGGCCGTCACGAGAATTTCGAAAAAGACCCTATGCTGCCGGACTCCAGCCAAACCAACAACGCCGCATCCCGGGGTATAGTAGAACATTATTTTCCTATTCCAATCTCGTAGCCGAGCAGAACTTCTGTCGTACCTCCTTCCCACCCGCGATTACCGCCCGTCGAAATCATGAAGTTGCAAGTCGGATCGAGATACAACTGCGATATCACGCCCGTCCTGTGGCCGGGGACGATCAAGAATGGGACTGCGGCTCCCTTGGCGCCGGCTTCTTGCTTCTCCTGCTGCGAGAGGTCGTAGAGACGGAGAATATCGTACGATGCGCTATATTAAAGTCAGTGATGTGTTGTGGTAGGGCAACAGCGTGGCTTACCAGACAAGATGCTTGCCGTTCGGCATTGTCCTAACCGCACTGACCGGCCCACTGACGCTTGGGAACCTGAAGGTTCTTCGGGGCTCTCTTAAACCCTTATGCAGACTGTACTCGTCCACGGTCCCATTTCGTCGACCTGCATAGATGAAGTTGCCGTCTGGAGACCAGCAAGCATTCATACACCAAGGCGGGGTATTTCCTGATGGTGCTATGCGCGCAATCGGATTTGATTGCCGCCGATCCCAGATGCGCAGCGTGCCGTCAATGGAGGCATCCATGAATGTCGTCTCGGACGAAATCGGTTGCTCTGCTTGCCCGACAGAAGGCTTCTTCTCTGTGTCTTCTGCATGAGGCAACCCATTCGCTATGGCTGCTGACTGAGAGTCTGTAGTTCCATTGACGGCAGTCTCTCCTTGTGCTGGTGCTGGAGGCTCTTTCACGGCCTCGTCCGCGTGTTCTTGTGGTGCTTGCACCGGTCCACCCATGTCCATCATGTCAAGATCACCCTGCCCATCTTCGTCCGCTTGTTGTATTCCGTTTGCGATTGCTCTCGAAAATTCGTCATCATCGTCACCGAACGCAGGCAACGCCGAAGATGGGTTATTCTCCTGACCGTCACCAAACAATGAGTCCTTGTCGCCGAAGAGTGAGTCGTCTGGCGAGCCGGGCGCATCCTCATTGCCTTCGTCTTTGACCTGTGCAGCTCGAGTGGAGTCCGTCCCGTTGGTCAAGCTTCCATTTGCCTTCGGCCGAGCGGCGTTATTGGAGGAAAAGGTTCCATTGGCGTTAGGTAGTGTCTCCGTGTCTTGAGGGATAGGTAATGTTGAAAGAGGCCGTTGTTCGATTGCAGAAATTTGATGACCACCACTCGTTTCGAATTTTCGCTTCACTTGACCAGTATTCAGATCCCAGTCGTTGATGGTTTTGTCCCAGCTGCCGCTTAGCACTGATTGCTCGTCGTGCGCCAGTGTCAATACTGAGACAGCGGAGGTGTGCCCCTTCAACATGTGTATCCGCTTTCCTTCTTCGTGGCGTACCGATTGTAGATTGATGCCGCCCGAATCCAAACCGGACAGGAGCCACAATGACTGGTGGTGCACCGCGAGCGAGTACACCGGCGACAATATGTCCGACGGCCCGGAGCTATCCTCGTTCTCCCAGTATGATAACAAGACTCCCGCTTTGGTGACCGAGTCAACGAAGGGGTGTCTCTGAGCCACAGTAAGGGCGAGCTTCCCATTGGCTGTGTCGACCCAATTGAACTTTCTGATATAGCCATCCGCGCCTCCGCTGAACACCCACCGCATGTCCGGAGTCGCCGTGATGGCGTTGATGGAAGTACTGTGCGGGGCAGCTATAGTTGGTATGATGTCGTATACAGGCGCATTCAAAGCCTCTTGGCGCACACTCGGTCGGAATGGCAGATTGCCCAAGATGCCTGAAGCCGCGGCAGCCCGAGGGCTGGGGGATGTGAGGGTGACAGCCGGGTTCGCGTCTGAGGGACCTGGTGTGCCGCCGTTCGGAAGGCTGCCTCGCGGTCGCTGCGAGGGGCTGTCTGGCTCGTCCTGGTCCTGATCTTGGTCGTCGTCGTCATTGTCGCCGTCGCCGTCGCCGTCTTCGTCGTCGTTGTCACCCTCGTCGCCGTCGTCGCCTTCTTCTTCCTCGTCTACATCCATGGCATCGCCCTCTTCGGCCTCATCTTCCTCCTCGGCGGAGCCTGTCCGGCGCAATTAGCTTGAGCTTGAGCTAGAAGTATTGGGAGGGGAGTATATACTATTGCCATTTTCGAACTCATCCTCCTCGTTCATGTTGCTTCAAAAATCCTTGCAGCATAAGCGCACAGCTTGGGAGTGATTGCTGAGTTGAATGTGATCTCAAGCGCGCCGTCGCGCTGCTTGTTCGGCCTGGACGTGAGGCTCGGAAGCGGAAGCGTGTCATTTGCCCGCGAACCGCACGCGGGCCGCAGGGTGGCTCCATGCCCAAAGCGTCAGGTCGACCTCAGTTCCCGCCATCCACAACACTCCTGGAACACCTCGACACCATTCACATTCGACTTGCAATCCACATACAAGCTACGCGTAATACGGACTTCTCGCCGCGAAAATGTATCCATGACCACCAGCTGTACTCTCCCTCGGTCGTGTGCTTGCCCTGAAACCACTTCCAAGACATTCAAACCATTCGCGACCCGCTCAGGTAGTTGCGCCAGCAGATTGACTCCTCGAGTTTGCTATGGCTGTGGAAGCGCGGAGGCAAATCGATGGAATTGCCATCTGTCATCTGTCCGTCACACCTAAGCCCGCAATGGTCATGGTAAACGTGGTTCGTGGTAGCTCTCTCGTCTCTCACGTGCATACTGTTCCTTATCCATGTCTTAAGCCAAGGTACGATCGGATGTAGGTGTAAACGCAGCTTTCTCATTGCAGTCGTCTAAGAGTACGCCCCGAAAGTGATAAGGTCGAATGGCGGCCTGTCTTTTAGCACTACTTGCGTTCAAGCTTTGGCGAGCTGCTTAGTCTTCTTTTTCAATTGCATCGGCGTCTCTGTTCCTTGATCATGTTGCTGTCTGTCAACTCGACTTCACCCTCGTGGGGCTATCTGCTAGCGCCGTTTGATGCGCTCCGTCGCGCCTTCCCTCAACATCTGGTTGACGTTACCTACACTTGTACTCCACAACACGATTCGACACGCCACAACCTCGAGTATCGTTACGATCATTTTTCTCATCTGTGCTCTCTTAGTGAGGCCAGGTCTCCGCTCGCTTAACGGCCTTGCATCGTTGACCAGTGCGTCGCGCAATCATGGCGAAAGGCTGGCGCAATCACACAAACAAGGCCAATCAACGGGGAGCTCGCAGCTCAGCGGCACATAGACAACCTGCTGCACAATCGAAAAACGCCAACGCAAGTCTTGCTGGCAATCTGGAGCAACTCGGTGAGTCCGTTTCTCGCGACATATACTCTCCGTATAAGCGGGTGCCGTTCGACTTGAGCTTGGCTGTCGTCACTTCACTCGCAACTGCGTCAAGATGCGTGTTGCTCACAGAACTACAGAAGGTGAGGTCAACGCCCACCTCACTGAGCATTTTGGCCGCGCGTCACGAATCGACAACCGCCTGGTGCCCCACGACGGCATCCCGTCTTCCGGTCCTTCTCGTGTCAACAGGGACGTTCGCGAGTACTTTGAGCTCGCCAAGAAACCAGTGAAGGCCGGCGCCTGGATTGACAAGCCTGAGGTACCTAGCCCGACAGAGATTCTGCGTCCAGCGACGCCCGGCTTCTTTAGCACTGAGACCGAAGCACTCGTCGACATCGACATCAGCGAGACGCTGCGCCCGCACAAAGCTGAGGGAGCATACGACAGCAACGAAGAGTACCTAGGCACAAAGTACGAGCTTCTGAGGGAAGATGCTATCAGGCCTCTGCGCGAGGCTGTAGAGGAAGTGCGTAAATCACCTTTCAAAGATGAAGCCGAGTACGGCAACGGTATCGGTATCTACGAGCCTGTCTACATCACGAGTCTGGTGTTCAGTCCCCGTGGGCTCGCCACACGCGTCGCCTTCTCCTTGAGCAGAGTGAAGAAACACATCAAATGGGAGCAAAGCAAGCGTTTGATCACCGGCAGTCTTGTAGCTCTATCACCTGACGATTTCCAAACTACATGCGTACTCGCAACTGTAGCAGCTCGGCCGCTTTCCGCCTTAGATCAGAATCCGCCGGAGATTGACCTCTTCTTTGCCCGGCCTGAAGAGCAAGAGATTGACCCAATGAAGAAGTGGGTCATGGTTGAGTGTCGCTCTAGCTTCTTCGAGGCCAGCAGACACACCCTGCTAGCTCTTCAGCACATGATGCGAGAGCCATTCCCTCTCTCTGAGCACCTAGTTCAAGTTCAGAAAGAAGTGAAGCCGCCGGCCTACATACAGCATAATCCATACGTCAATCTCAGCTCGCTTGTGAGCATGGAGGAGAGTGCCAATTTTGAGAACGTCCACGTTCTGGATGAATGGCCGCCACCCAACTCACTTTCACTGGACAAGTCCCAGAGCAGAGCCCTGCACAAAATGCTCACCAGCAAAGTTGCAATCGTGCAAGGCCCACCAGGTACAGGAAAGACACACGTGAGCGTTGTGATGATGAAGGTGTTGCGCGATAACCTGCGAAGAGACGACTCGCCCATCATCATCACCGCTCAGACGAATCATGCCGTTGACCAGATCTTGCGCCACACCAGGGAATTTGAAACTAACTTTATTCGTCTTGGAGGACGAAGCAAGGATCCCGACATCAAAAAGCGAGCACTGTACGAAGTTCGTTCCAACACGCCACCTCAGAAGCAGCCAGGAAGTCAAAAGGTTCAGGCAACTATCGCGATGAAGCAATTGACGAGCAATTGTCAACTACTGCTGGCACCCTTGGAAGCCAACAAGCCGCCGCTTCCGCACGGCGTGCTTTTGAGCTTGGGCCTCATAACGCAGGAGCAAGCAGATTCATTGGAGCTCGACTCTCAATGCACAATGGGAATATCACCTGCTGATAACCCTGGCATACTCATGGAACAGTGGCTGGGCAAGTGCCTCGCTCCTTGTCATCGGCCGAGTCAACCAGACGACTATGGCTGGGGGTTCGAAGAAGAAGACTTTGAAGTCGAACAACTCAAGGAGCTCGAGGCTGAGGCTGTTGCACAAGACGATGATGATATCGAGGCTCTTCGCGGCCCGGTTACCCTGCTAAACGACAACTACGTAGGCAAGGGTGGCTCTCTGCTGTCTACAACTGAGATTAAGGAGCTTTTGAGGAAGACAAGCGACTTAACAATGATCCCACCCATGGACCGTGGAGCCATCTACAACTACTTCAAGAGAGAGGTCAAAGCACTGCTCGTTGTGGAAGTACGAAATATTGCAAAGGGGTACAATATGACCGTGCACCAGCGCAAAGTGGGCCTGTGGGAAGAAGATATCCGACTTCTAAGCCAGCAGCGTATCATCGGTTGCACCACTACTGGTCTTTCCAAATACCGTGCTCTGATATCGGCACTGCGACCTCGAATCATCCTGGTCGAAGAAGCAGCAGAGACCATGGAGGCTCCGGTCACAGCTGCTTGTTTGCCTTCACTCGAGCATTTGATCTTGGTCGGAGATCACCAACAGCTTCGGCCGCACACCCAAGTGCACGCGTTTGAGGATGAGCCCTATTACCTGAATCTGAGCCTTTTCGAACGTCTGGTTCGCAATGACGTTGCTTATAGTACCCTCACAAAGCAACGACGCATGATACCCGAGATCCGACGGTTGCTGGCCCCCATATATGAGGACACGCTAAAAGACCACGACAGTGTCAAGGACCTTGCCAATCGACCGCCTGTGGAGGGTATGGGAGGTACGAACTCGTTCTTCTTTTGCCACGAATGGCCAGAGGCTCGCGACCACAACATGTCCTGCTACAACGACCTTGAAGCAAAGATGATCGCGGGCTTCGTAGACTATCTGGTCCTCAATGGTCTTGACCCTCGTAAGATAACGCTGTTGACCTTCTACAATGGGCAGCGCAGGTGCCTCATCCGAGACCTGCGCCACCATCAAAATTCCCAAGCATTATTCGGTGTCAAGGTGGTAACAGTGGATGGTTACCAGGGCGAAGAAAACGACATGGTCATCTTGAGTCTTGTTCGCAGCAATCGCAAGCATGCGATCGGCTTCCTCTCGTCGGAGAACCGCGCGTGCGTTGCGCTGTCTCGAGCAAAGCGCGGCTTCTATATGTTCGGAAATGCTGAATTGCTCGCCTGCGAAAGCCGCGTCTGGGGTTGTGTCGTTGACATTATGTACCGAGACTCCAAAGTCAAAGTGAAGAGCGGTCAGAAGCGACGTGTTGGGTACAACCTCCCGCTAGAATGTGGGAACCACCATCGCAAAGTCTGGATCCAAGAGCCTGACGACTGGGAGCATATTCATGGCGGTTGTGATCTGGCTTGTGACGGCATCCTTCCATGTCAACATAAATGTCCTTATCGCTGCCATCCTTTCGAGCACGAGCGTGTCAACTGCATGATGCAGTGCAATCGTCGCCTCAGCTGTGGTCATACTTGCAACGCAATCTGTAGTGATGCGTGCGAGTGTCGCAAATGTGGGCGTCGTAGCAACGGCATCAAGTCCATGCTTAAGACAAGCTCAAATCAGCCACCCCAAGCAACGCGCAACCTCCTGCTCGACTCCACTTTCCAGACACCTAGCAGTCCCATTCCTGTGTCTATCTCGACGACGCTGGACAACGCTAGTAGCCCGACGGCGAGATGGCAGACACACGTTAATGGAGGCGTCACGGCTGATGATGCTCGGGCCCTTCAAAAGATGAAAGAAGAGGAGGCCAAGTACCTTGAAACTATCCGCAAGACCCCGCAGAGTGACATTGCCTCGTCTATAAAGCCAACCAAACTCATTCAAGTCTCTCCAGAGAAGAAATCGGCCATATCCACCAATGCTAACCTCCTGATCGATATCGACGTCGGAGCACGGACTTCGTCTTACGCAGGCGCTGTTTCATCGAAGAGCAAAGGCAAGACTAAAGCTAGCATGAACCTGCTGGACTGAGTGAGCTCAGACGATGAGCAATGGGAAGAGCGTTCAAGGGTGAAAATACTTGCTAGACATGCACGTGCAGGTCTTGAGCTTGGCGAAAGGCGCAAAGAGCGGTGCAGAAGGTCAATGGATATTCCTCTCGACGTGCGCACAAGCGCGGTCGTCGAGGAGATAGCTGCATTGTCTCAAGTTAAGCGCTGATCGGGATCTGTGGTTATAGAAAATGCCATGACGTGTGCTAATCCTCTCTCCCGTGTGTATGCGTGTGCTGTTATGCTTCAACTTGTGTAAATCATCGCCAATGGCGGCGATCGCGCCTGGGTATCTCGAACGCGAAAAGAAATCTCCCGTGGTGTTCCCTCTACTTCTCCAGGTGCGTTATCCTGCCCTTCTACTCCTTCCTCTCCCCATCCATTGTAATCTCAAACAACTCTCCAGCCAACTTCTCCACATCCCCACCCAGTCCCTTGAGCCCAGCCTTGATGTCCTCGACTGTCTTCGGCGCCAACCTGCCCTGCCTCGAATAGAAGTCCAGACCCGCAGGAGTGAACAGCGTCTTCGCAAAGTACGTCACGACCCAGCTGTTCCCCGTCACGTCCTCCTCGCCATACCCCAGTATCTCCCACTTTGAGCTCGCAATCATCAACCAGCCCTTGCCACGCCAATTGTATCCCAGACTCGCGACCTCTCCTTCTCCCTCTCCGGCTGCAGCGGTGTTTGGCACAGAAAACGGCTTATCGACGCCATGGACTGTTTTCTGGGACGTGGAGTTGAGTGGCTGGTAGGTCACGAGGTCGTCGATTTGGGGCGGCGAGGTGTTGGTTATGGGCGTGTATGTGATGACGACGTTGCGGTTCTTCTTCCACATGGGGAGCGTCGAGTGCGTGACGTGCCATGGGCCGCTGAGCCAAGAAAGCGTGGGTGCGGAGATGGAGGGCGAGGATTGGGTTGTCGGAAGCGAAGATGGGGCGCGGAGAGTGACCATTGTGGAGCGAGTACGTGGAGGTGTGGAGTGGTACGAGGGCTGACGAGCGGTAAGTTGGTAAGGTGGTTAGAGGTTGTGCCGGGGCTGTGAGTGTGGCTGGGTCCGTTCACGAAATGTTTTCGAAGGTTTGTGAGAAACAGATCCTGGGACACTGGACAGAGCAAATTATAAGGTATAGAGACGTGTAAATCATATCAAGAAGTCGATCTGCATCGGTTGCAGTCTTCGAAGAACAACAAACATCCTCACCAACCTGCACCGGCGCGTCGCCTGTGATAGGGCTGAAGTGCCGCAAAGATCGACCGGGATCCCTCGCAGCCGCAGCAGCTCAGCCGCCACTCCAAAAACAGACCTCGTGCATCAGGGTCCACTGCACCATTTGGCATCACCACTCAACAACGTCCCAAGCTGTCCATCCACTTGGCCACGTTCCGCGACAAAAGCAGCAACGGTTTCTTTGTCCCCGACCACCCGGCTATTCCCAGACCAAGACCCCCGATGTTTCGGTATTGTATCGGCGCGCTCGGCTGGCGGCTGACGACGCTTGAAACCTCTGCGCAACGAATGCACAGCCTCCAAAGCCGCGACGTAGATCCACTGGATTACGATGCGTGGCCACGCCCAGCTGTTTCTATGATTACATGCGCCTCTTGGTGACGGAGCTGAGACGAGCTTGCGCGGACGTATATTATTGTGCTGATGCCCATACCCTTGTGGCTTCGGAATATTTTCGCTCGCTGTGAGGTTTGAACTTGACGTTTGATCTTTCTTTGACACGGTCGTTCATAGTGTTTGATCGAACTTGCTTGTTTACGACTTCCGACTTCCTTTCGACAACATCGATTAGTTACAGGTCTCAAGTGCCGCTAGATTAAAGACTCCATCTTCGCACCATCACATACCACGATGTTTCTAAGAAGCCTGTTGCAAAAGGCAGCCATCTTACCGTTCCTTTATACCACAGCGATAGCACAAACCGCTTGCAATAACTCGCCATCGTTATGCTCAAAAGCATACAACAACATCACACATCTTGGCGCTCACGATTCGCCATTTCTACAGAACCAGCAGACCTCCTTTTCGACATCAGGAAACCATTACTATAACACAACTGTCCAACTCGATGCTGGTGTGCGGTTACTCTCAGCTCAGGTGCACAAGGCGAACGACAGTAGCGGGTCGGAAGCATGGCATCTTTGCCATAGCAGCTGTGATCTTCTCGATGCCGGAAGCCTAGAGAGCTGGCTCACCGAGATCAAGACGTGGATGGACAAGAATACGAACGATGTCGTCACAGTCCTGATCGTAAACTCCGACGGTGCATCGGCATCAGATCTGGGATCGCAATTTTCCGCTTCAGGCCTCGACACTCTAGCTTACATACCCCCGTCACTATCGACCATCCCGCAAACATGGCCTACACTTAACAGTCTCATCAGCAACGGCACACGCTTGATGACATTTGTGGCCTCGCTCAGCACGCCCTCGTCGCAGTACCCTTACCTCATGGATGAGTTTACCTTCATTTTCGAAAATGAATACGAAAATGTCAGCCCGTCGAATTACTCGTGCAATCCCGATCGCCCAACTAGTCTCGGCACCGCAGAGGCAGCCTTGTCTTCCGGGCGTATGTTCCTCATGAACCACTTCCTCTATGAGACACAGCTCTTTGGCATTCAATCGCCCAACGCGTCCTACGCAGGCACCACAAATGCGCAGACAGGTTTCGGTAGTCTTGGTGTCTCGGTGCAGGATTGCACGGCGGTATATGGCAAGCCTCCCACATTTGTGCTAGTAGATTGGTTTAATATGGGACCTGCGATTGCGAGTGTAGATGCCGCGAATGGTGTGACGGGCGTGACGGGAAGGAAGAGCGTTAGCACTGCGCCGTTGACGCAGGAGAGCACGGGTGGTGTTGGTAGGCAAGAGGGCAGCATGTTGGCGGTTGTTGTCGCGCTTGTGGTTGCTGTTGCTTTTGGAGCCTAAGTTTGCTTCCATGGAAAAGGATATTGGTATTCGAATTTCTGCATGGCAATGGCGTTCGGTTTTGAGTTACGGGAGGCCTGGGTTGGATGGACTTGGGTTGCATCTGCATTGCAAGAAGTGTTCTTGCTGCATTTAAGAATAGCATAGCTTAGCATAATGTTGGGCAAAACAGTATGACATGGAGTAGAATGAATCAATGGTCAGTAGCTTCCACCAATTGTCCATTGTGTACAACTATCAGTCGGCCACTCGTCTCCACAAGAATACTAATCGCCGACGCTATCAGACGCCCCGTACCTCGCAAGTGAACCACCAACACCACAAGCTCACCATCGACATAGCGAACCACGAGGCTCATGGCGAGACTTGACCGTAAGGTCCCTTCCGCGCAGCCCTGCGTGTTATGCGCCTTCCTGATAACTACTCGAAGGACGCGATGACCTTTTAGGCACCAACGTACCTGCATCATTCCCCTTGTTTACCATTGGCCGCGATACCCTCCAACAAAACACACAATAAATCCCAAGGATCCTTCAAATACCGGCATACGTCTCAAAATCCCATTCTTTCAAGATGCCCGTCTTTCCACGCCCAGGCCAATCCTATTATGCAATGCCCCCTGTTCCAGCCCCCTCGGAATCGTCCTTCACGAACTCCTTCGGCAAGGTACTCCCGCCGGTGCAATACTTTGAAATGGACTCAGGGAGAGCAGCATACTACTCCATTCCGCCCGTCGCTCAAAAAGCCTCCAATGCGACCACTGCTCCCGATCGCGTCCTCTTCATCCACGGCATCCAAACATGCGCTATCGACATGCTCCCCCTCGCCCAGGCTTTGCACTTCTCCTTCCTCTCCTCGCATTTCGTTCTGTTCGATCTGTGGGGTCACGGACTGAGCGAAGCACCGTTCCAGCCGTACGAAGCTTCCCTTTTCCACCTCATCATCGACAAGTTATTGGACTACCTGAAGTGGCCGACTGCTCATTTGCTGGGATACGCATTCGGCGGCGCACTGGCGGTTGGGTATGTAGCCTTGCGGCCGCAGCGAGTGAGTAGCTACACGCTCGTCGCGCCGGCGGGATTGTTTCGCCGGTCTGAGCTCAGTGCAGAGCAGCAGGCGTGTTTGAGTGATGAAGGAGACGAGAAGGAGGTGTTGGGTTGTGTGCTCGGCATCCTTGAGGGTGGGCCGGTAGCCATACCATCGGATTGGAAGGAACGGGTTGCGAGAGGAGAGGTTGTGGCGGAGGCGGTGCGGGCGTGGCAGATGGTGAAGCATACGGGGCATGCTGCGGCTGTTGTTGCGATGTTTAGAGATGGAGGGTTATCTGATAATGAGGCGTCTTTCGTTGCGGCGGTGGGTACGGGGGTAAAGAATATGGTTGTGTTGGGGGAGTTGGACGGTATAGTTGGTAAGGAACAGCTTGCGGATCTGGGGTTCAAAGATGTGCATGTTGTAAAAGAGGCTGGGCATGGACTCGTGAGGGAGAGGGTACCGGAGGTTAAGGCATTAGTGGAAGAGTTCTGGAGGAGTTTGTGATGAGATGCAGATGCCTGAGGCGTTAGTGTGTTCAAGGTTGAACATTGCCGTCAAAGCAGCAACTTGAAGTATCAATCGTATCGGCAGAATAGACATTAGACTAGAAATTATCAACAAGACCGCTCTTCCAAACGCATGCACCTCGTTCTACAAAATGAAAGCAAGCGATGTGAGTGCTACGACAGAGGCAACGAGAGAAAGCACAGCGCGCTCGGTCGCAGCAGCACCCGTAAATTGCGCGGGATAGTAACCCGTAGGCGTACCGCTCGACCTTGTTCCATTCTTCGGCACACCAGTCGAAGCGGCATATGTCGGTACGCTGTAAACGCTGTTGGTCGCCCGCGAAGGCGACACTGGGATGGCAGGCGAGCCTGAAGACTTCACAGGCTGGTTGACTGGCGCGGAACTAGAGGCTTTGACAGGCGTTCCATACACGGGATTCGACACAGCTGGAACGGAGGACTGAGCCGGCTTCGAAACCGGCGGCTTGTTGGAGTTCGGGGGAACACTGTAGCCTTGACCTGGGACCGACGACGCAGCAGACTTGACGGTCAGAGTGACAGGCGTTACTGAAGCCGTCAGTGTAATAACGGTAGTGCGCACGCTGGTTTTCGTGACCACTGATCCCACCTGACAGTAGTTGTTGGTCCCGGAGCACTTTGTAATCGTTTCATACGTGAAGTCGGTGATGGTCTTCGTGATGCATGGCAAGGACGGTACCGAGCCTGCTGGAGTGGTGATAGTGGAAGTCTGTTTGGACGAGGGGCTTGAACCAGGATAGCCATATCCATTGTATGTAGGAGTCCGCGTGGAGACACTGGGCAAGCTGGCATAGCCACCTGGGTACCCGCCATAACCAGCAGAACGTGTAGAGCTGCCCGAGTAATCTCCATAGCCAGCAGAGCGCGAAGAACCACTGGAGTAATCACCATAACCGGAGCCGGTAGAATTGGTCGACGGCGAGGACGTTGAGTTCTTCTTTACGCATCCCGCGGGAATAGCAGCCTGCCTTCTGAGGACAGGATACTTGTCTTCAAAGAGGTTCAGGTGGGCGATATTTCGCTTGCGCCTGGGGGCGGCCGTGCTATTGGTAGGAGTAGCAATGAAAGTATTGGGCCTATCCGGATCGTAAATCTTATCAATCGAAGGGAATGAAGCATCGATAAAGTACTGCTTGATGGCAGCGTTTAGTTCCGTCGAGGGCTGCTTGGTTGACAAGTGCTAAGAAAGAGTCAGATGGTGCTATGATGCAACAAGAACAGCTGTACTTACACCACCGCCTGTGGAAACCAAGAGACGACTTCCGATGAACCCTGCACTTGAGTTTTGCGCAGAGACCAAAGGAGTGACCGGGTCATAGAGCGTATTGATGAACAGTATTGGGTTCTTCGTCTTGACATTGGTGAAGGACCCGGAGAATTTCTCCTTTGCGTCATTCTTCCACAACGAACATTGGTAGAGAGTTGTGAGTAGCGCCTGATCACCGCCGTATTTACTGGTCGACTGCCAGATGCCAAGCCACTCTTTGAAACTCGCCACGGAAGCCGCAGGTTTCACGATCCAGTCGCCGCAAGTAATACCTGCGAGGGCCGTGTCCGTGTCACCATTGGCAGAGTCATTCGGGTCCCATGCATCCTCATTTTCGTCATCCTCTGCGCGACTGTTTAGAGACCGTCTCGGAATGCGTGCAGTGTTATTGTAGTAGTTCCTGAGGTTCACAGCCTGATTCCTGAACGAAAGAGGGTTATACAGAATGTCGAAGAAGCGGTCCCGGACGACGTATGACTGAGCATAGGTGAGATTGCTCAAAAAGTTGTCGAATCTCAGCTTCAACTGGGCTCCAGTTTGGCCTGCAACCGCCACTGCACAACTGGCTGGGCCGGCTTCAGCGCAAAGATCGAAAAACCTTGCGATGGCCTTGTCGTAATCTGCAACGGCTTCATTCCCCCTGAATATGTTAGCGACGATGAAGAGTAGGATTAGGGCCTAGCTTACAGTCCATAGTAATAGTCGGTAGGATTAATGTTACCGTCAAGAACCATGCGGCCGATCGAGTCAGGAAACATGGCAGCCGTCGTCGCACCAAGGAGAGTTCCGTACGAGTATCCGATGTACCGGATGAGACCGTCTTCGCCGAGTGCTTCCGCAATGGCTTTGATATCGCGTGCGACGTAAGCAGTTCCAATCAATGCGTTGTCATCCTTGAGTTCTTTTGTGGCGCACTCGTCCGCCTGGAGTGAGAGCGCATCATAAACGCGCTGAAGGTTGCTGTCCGTGTCCTTGTAGTCTCGGGTCCTGTTCAAGTATGTGCAATCAAAGGGTATGGAGAAACCGGTGCCGCTAAAGAAGGTCAGTGGAGGTCAGTATTACGCGGCACATTCATACCGTGGATCAAAGCTAACAATGTTGAAGTCGTTTCCTACGATCCTACACGATTTAGTTTTTCACTACAAGAGGTATCCTCATTTGCTTACTTCTGGGTATTGAGACCGTCATCGATGAGGCTGCTGATGCCACCTGAACCAGGTCCACCAGGATTGTAAATGACGGACCTGTTTCGGGGACTTGCTGAAGATGCGGGTACACGAACGAGACGCAAGTACAGTACGTCACCGGTTGGGTCGGCGTAGTCGAGCGGTACTTCAAGGGTTGCGCATTGTAGGGTCGGAATCTTATCCACAGGACAGTTGGACCAGGAAAGTGTCGACTTTTCGAACCCGGACGGGCAGTCCTGGGCAAGTACGGTAGAAGCAATGAGTGCCAGTGCTAGAGCACTGTAGTTGGAGCGCATGTTGGGTGTTTAGAAAGGACTGACTTGAGTGAGACGCTGAAAGAAAGACTCGTCCACCCTGGAGACAAATAAGCCAAGGGAAGGTGTTGGGCTCTTATGCCATGGTCTTCTCGCAGGCGCCGCAACATCAATAGTCTCAAGCCTCAAGACCTAGAAGCATTTGCGCTTGAGCTAGCGGCGCTAGTGGCATTTCCTTCGTACTGTAGAATGAAGACGGGTACCTACATGCTGTAGCCTCAGTATCTAGAAGTGGCATGGAAACATTGCGCCTTCAAGTCCATGGCTGGCTCAGCACTGAAGTCCAGACGCAGTTCATTGGCTTGCTCGCCTAAATGGTATTGACCATTCTGTGCACGGACTGCTCAGGGGCATGTTGGCTGTGCTGAGTAGCGAGCGTCGTGCACTTTTTGTGGATTAGCACATGCACCGAGTTGATGTTTTTGAGAAGGCCATCGGTGGCTCCGACTCTAATGACGAAAGCCGCCGATTGCAATTGAACTGTGAAGGTTGACGGGAAAGCACACGAGCTATACCAGTACTTCGCCCGCACCAGTCTCGCAAGGAAAGTTCTTTACATACGCGTAGGCATGTGCTCATGTGTGACCATCAATGAGTACATCTGATGGTATGAGAGAGAATCGTCTGGACGTTGGATGACAATAAGGAGGGAAAGGTGAGTTATGGGGCTTAGGGGTACTGGTGTGGAGATTGTGCATGGCGGTCTGGGCCTCGGTACGTCACAAGCCTTCCCTTAGCGCGCTGTGCACCACGTGTCAGGGCGCTCTATCGATATCGTGCCGCCTTCAGCTTATAATTAATGGTGGCTCATTCTCTTTTCAACCGCTCACAAGGCGTGCGGACTCCTACACATGGATTGCGTTATCGTCCATCCATCGTTGTGTCTCACGCTTGACTATGATGGCATGCGACTACTCATAGCAATGTTACTCTTAACACCTTGCTCGTGGGGTCAAACCGAGCACTACATCAGTTATCATGATCAGCAATGCCGGCCAGTATTCGGAAGCCTCTTCCCATTGGGCGACGATTGCAGCGCACATGCGCACAGCCCCCCATCTTCAGCCTCATGCGATTCTTGCACCTTATTTCTTTCGATCCTCGTACTCCTCGCAGGCCGGACCAACACTACGCTTCGACTGTGTTCTTCAGTCTCTCTTCTGCCCTGAGCAATGCGCCTTCTTCAAATTCAAGGCAGCGAGGGGGAAGAGCCCCTGAGGTTGTCTCTAATCGAGGTCATTGGCAGCGATACCAGTTGGCCTCGTTACGCTATTCTGTCGCACCGTTGGCGAGATGGTGAGGTCCTCTATGCCGACATGGCAAGTGACCTGGCCAGCGTAGAACAGAAGAAGGGTTATAGCAAGCTAATTTCAGCCTGCAAGATCGCATTCGAACAAGGCTACTGCTATTTGTGGTGTGACACTTGCTGTATCGACAAAAGCTCAAGTGCTGAGCTCTCAGAAGCCATAAACTCCATGTACGAATACTATTCGCGATCGGATCTATGTATCGCCTACTTAGACGACATCGAGGACGAACCGCAGGATAATTCGTACCTTAGTCGTTCGACCTGGTTCACTAGAGGTTGGACGTTGCAAGAACTTATTGCACCCAGTAGCTTGGTTTTCTACTCACGAGGATGGAAGAAGCTCGGAACAAAGACGTCCTTGAGGCGACAAACATCCATCGCCTCTGGGATCAACGAAGATGCCTTGCATCTTGCCTGGGCAGTGAAAGCAGCGTGTGTCTCGGAAAAGATGTCCTGGGCTGCACGTCGTACTACAACGCGACCAGAGGATACGGCTTATTCCCTGATGGGACTGTTTGACGTACACATGCCACCTCTGTATGTCTGCCACTAAGACCACACACTAAGGCACTAAGTCTAACTCCAAAGGTACGGCGAGGGTGCGGAGAATGCATTCCGCAGGCTGCAGCTCGAAATAATTCAGACTACTACAGACCACACTATATTTGCTTGGAACGCCGCGACAGCTAACGGTGACATGGTCAGTTCGTCCCCCTTCAGCACAATCTGCTCGCCCGGTGATCTAACCCAAGTCCTCCTGTTCTTATAGTTAGCCACGAGTGTCTCTCACTTCAAGGATGGGAATGACTATGAACCACACGATTACACCAAGTTTGACGCATTCAAGGGTACTGCGTCCTTCGACGGGGACCATATTCCCTTCGAGACCCTTACTTTGTCGCGAAACCAGTCCTTTCAGTCAAGCTCTCTTTTCAAACCTGATTTCGCTATGACGAACTCTGGCCTACACATCCAGTTACCCATGGATCCTTGGCTCATTCTTCATCCTCCTACACAAGAAGGGCATGCCACAGGACCAGTCTCCACGGACTGTCGACTCGCAATACTCGCCTGTAGGGCAAAAAGTTCGAAAGCTTTTGTCGCGATATACCTGCGCAAAAACCAGCGGCATACCTTTCTCAGTTTCACCAGGGTAGCGTTCGAAGGTCGCACTGTCTACCATCCTCCGCTCTACTGGTACCGAAATCGGAGCATGCCAATCACCGAATTCAGACCCGTATGGATTACCAAGCCCGCTCGATTCCCCACCCCTGACGTCTGGGAGCAATTCCCTGCCTCAATCAAACGCATTCGGTTCGAGCTTTGGTATACCGGCTCGTCGCCCCTGGTGGATATACTCTGGAAACACAACAGAAGAGGACATAACTTGTTGCCTCTCGACAAAGCATGCGAAAGACGCTGGTACTCGGGACACAATATCCCGTCACTTTTCAGAAAGTCTCGCGATCAGTCTCAACAAGTTTTGCAGCATTATATCACTGGTACTATTTCAGTGGTAGGATTGCGTCACGAGGTCATTATTCTGAAAGGTTCGCGTAGCATCGCTAGAAAGGAACACTACCCTGCTATCGCATTTGGAACCATTGACAGGAACTTCTGGATAGACTTCTCACACGCGAAATCAGGGCAAGGATATCATGCGCTAGCCGACGATTTCGATTTCCCAAATGGAGCTAAATGGCCTCAGTCGAATCTAGAATTGTCACACCGCCTGCGCCAGGGAAATGTCATTCCTTCTGCTCTGAGCTCTGCGTTCCATCTACCACCTGGCGCAAGCAGGTCCTATTCTGAAAGGCGGTTCATGGGCCAGGACGAAGCCATTCGCCCTCGATGCGACACGCTTTATGCTCTTGATATGGACGGTGACGATGAGCTGTGGTTGA
>TARA_R110002003_G_scaffold129_1_pt1 | contig 23680 bp, 23 predicted proteins | sample TARA_R110002003 | Tara Oceans TARA_R110002003 (sample SAMEA4396441) | marine metagenome | biome: Westerlies Biome; feature: [SRF] surface water layer (ENVO:00010504); material: water (ENVO:00002006), including particulate matter (ENVO:01000060) such as... | depth 5 m
TCAGTACACCCACAGAGATCAAATCTTGGCATATGACACATTCTGCCTTAGCATCTTCCTGATTCTCGGCACGTAAATGTGTGAGATAAGTGTGCTTCGTCTTCAAACCAGCAACAGATTCCTTCTTACGTTGACGGAGAAGAGAGTACCTGGTGAATTCACGTTCGTCAAATATCTCATCCAACTCTTCCTTGTACTTCGCAACGGTGTCCGAAATGTGCTGAAACTGGCGATAGTACTCCAGTCTCTGATTCATGGTGGCTCTGAACAATTCCTGTTCTTTTTCTAACTCGGCGATGTTCTTGGCTTGTTGTGTCATGATGGCCTGTATGCGCGTGAGGTGCTTCTGGAGCACCTGGGACTCGTTTGCAGCGCGTTGATCACCACCATCTGCCCGCCATTGTAGACCTGTCAAGAGTGAACGAACACCTGATACCACACCTTTGAGGGACCCTCCCTCGAGCAGGGCTTGAAGTTTACGCCGGGTCTCTGCAACCTCGATCACCAACTCGGGCGCATGGCCACGGCTCTCTTTCTCTTCGTCAATGTCCTTACGCAAAGCTTGCTTTTCGGCAGCTTTTAACTCATGTTCGACAAGGGTATCTTGCAAGCCATGAGTTGCAGCATTTCGATCTGCGATCAATGTTCGAAGTGCCATAATGTAGACATAGAGCTCGTCCTGAGCCTTGAGAGAATCGTCGTACTCTTCGCCAGTCGTTTCCTGGTCATCATCGTCGTCCACTAGACGTAGAAGCAGCACGTCGACAATCTTCATGCGCCAAATTTGGATTTGTTTCGCTTGTGCATTCAAGAAGTCGCTGATATTGTCCATGGTATCCAAGATCTTCCGACTTTCAATCCCGCCAAAATCAGGGAGGTCATTGATGTCCGGTATCTGGAGAAACGGCTTGCGAGAAGCAACTCTCTTCATTTGCCGCTGTGCTCTAAGTTTCGATTCGTTGAGAAGCTCGCGCCGAATCATCTTGGCTTTCTGGTACCAGTCTGTCTCGAGCTTCTCGAGCTTGTGGAAGTCTTCAGAATCCGCTTTTGTGAATTGATCGTTCTCTTTGATTTGATGGTAGGTGGTGGCAATGAAGAAGTTGCACGCGTGTTCAAGCTCTAAAAATGACCGCAGAGCTTTGCGAAGGACTGGGACACGCCCCAAAATTTCGCCGTCCTTGTCGTCTTCCGAGTCCGATTGAGGATGCTCTGCGACATCTCGCTGTTCAGTGATCCTGTCCAGCTTGAGGTGTTCTGCTGCGAGCTCATCTCTACACATTTTGACGTATGTCTGAGCCTCGCCAAGGGCCTCCTCGTAATAGGGCAAGGCAGATTGGGCTCTTTCGGTGACATTGCCGGCATATGCCATAATATGACCGAGCTTGATCTGGTTGAGGATCATCTCGCGAGCACTGAACAGAACATGTCAGGGTGTGCCTCAAAGCTGGCTGTGCACGGGCAATACTTACTCTGACTTCCAACTGCTGTCATTTTGCTCAATCATGACCTCCAGAACCTCGTGAACAGTTCTAAGAGCTCCATTCTTTGCGCCCAAGGCTTTCCTGTTTTTCCTTCCGACGTGTGCATGTAGGCACGTCTGTCGTAGCCGGACTAACCAATCTCGCATGCGCTCAATGACCTCGGGATGGCTTGCGTCACGTCCTTCCTCGAGCGGAAGCCCTTCCGGAGTCAGCCAACATGCGTCGCACATTTGACGAATCATGTCGCTGTAATTCTGTTCTTCAATGGTTGTAAAGGGGACCGTGAGAACAATGCGCTTCTGCGAGGGAAGCCGGAGCTCGTCGCGAACCTTGTCTTTCGTATGACGCATCGCGATTTGGCCGAAGATTGCTTTGAATGAAGCCTTGTCGACACGGTCCCATACGGCCTTATTAGTTGCAAAAGCATCGCATCGCAGGAAGATCAAGAGACCGCGTAGATCTTGCACATCTTTGCGAAGCGGAGTTCCAGATACCGCCCAAGCGTTGCAACGAGGTATGATTCGGGCAACTTGAGCGGACTGGCTGACGCCACTTTCAATCATTTGAGCCTCATCCAGGCAAACACGCCATCAAGAGATTTCGACAAGGGGGCTCTTTCGGCGCTCATGGCGCCTGGCATTTCTTGATGAACGATCCGGAGGAGGGGTAGCATAATGTATCTCCTTCGAAAGAACGTTATATGTCGTTACCACGATGTCGTATCGCAACAGATTTTCCACTGTCGCGACAGCATGTTCCTTCTTCGGTGCAGAAGGTGGAGGAAGTCCCTTATAGTGGAACACCTTTAGGTGTGGCGCATGACTACGAACCTCGCTAATCCATTGCTCAAGAATTGCGGGCGGCGTTATGATTAGTGTCGCTCCCGACGGCGTAACGTAGGCTCCGGTGTATGCATCGAAAATCTTTCCTGGCACAGCAGGTCGCTTATGGTGAGTCATGAGTGCCATCAGCTCGACAGTCTTGCCCAGCCCCATCTCCTCAGCTAGGATCCCGCCTCGCAAAGACTGCAGAGCATCGCCATTGGCTGCATCCAGGTCCAGGACTGCCATTCCTCGCAGCTGACTGATGTGGCAGGTCTGGCCCATAGCGTCCTGTGTCTGCCTGAATGAAGCAGGCGGGGTGTTTTCTGTTACCGGTTCGAGTGTGCCCGACGGCGAAAATGCCACGCCTTCTCGCCGCAACAGCCAGTCCACAGCTCGCGTCTGGAAAGGGTACAACGTCGTTTCTGGGAGGGCATGCTGGACGCGTGGCGACACTTGAATTCCCGGTGGCGGCACGTGAACAGCGTCGTAGAAATCCGACAGGGCCCAGGGTGTCCCGCTTTGCGCGCTTGCATCGGGAAAATACCGCGCAAGCAGCTTGAGATCCTCTTTCATGTGCTTCATGCCTACGGTTGGAGACTCCACCACGGACAAACCCAGTGTCCACCGAATCTCCACCTCCAACTTGTATGTCTTGCGCTCGGGCGAGGGAGGGTGGAGTAGACAGCGAGTGAAGGCGGCGCGTGGTATAGTCCGACTCCTCTTTCCATTCTGTGTGGTCGCAAAGGTAGTCGCAGTGCGCAGGTGCGGAGTTATCGAGCCGAGTAGGTCGCCGTCGGTAGTGGCAATGATGGCCTTACCACTACCATTCTCCCGGTTGTGGATGATAGCTCGGAAAGCATTGGGACCTGCTCTGTAGAAAGACTCCAGAGATATCGGGAGGGGATCGCAGGAGTCGCTGCGCCTGTGGGGGCCATCTGTATCGACATCCTCTGGGAAGTTCTGCTCTGGGTCAACCTTCTGCCATTACATAGGTTGAACAACCACCCACCAACTCGAGTATGACCCTTGCCAGGATAATGCTGTGACCTTGCGCAGAATCTGACTGCACTGGTAGGGCTCTGTTGGTATCGACTTTGCGCCGTTTTCGTGCTCGCTGCTCTCCTTCATCGCGCGTGGTGGGTGCGGCGAACAGGCCCTGGAGAGCGCGGAGGTTGCTGGGAGTGTCCTGCGCATCGAATGACAAGTCGGCCGCGCTTCGGCTGTGGGCAGCTGCAGTGGGTTGACTGATGCTCAGCACGTCTGCGCGACCCTCGAACGACGACATGCTGAAGCTGAAGAGGCGAATGTCGAGGGAAAGGAAGTCAGTGGGGGACTCGGAGGTGTGAGCGATACTCCGCAGCCTTGCCAAGCCCGCGCTAGGACAGCAGGCATCACTGGGCTCACCATCACCTTCATGTTCATTATTGTTGCTACGCGGTGAATAGGGGCCTGAACTGTCAAATTTCCTACTTCGGTGTAGCCAGAACAATTTGCTGCAGCCTACTTCGCGCCATTACCGCATAGGCCATGTTCCTTCCGCTCATGTACTCTCTGCACATACCTCGGCGTGCCATTCTTCATCTTCGTCTTTCCTGCGCAGTGTTGTGGCGTCTATCGCTTCTGCGAGAAGAAACGGTTGAAGACCCGCTCAAAAGCAAGCGCTGGACAGATGCTTGCAATGACGAGCATCCATTCCCTGCTACCTCGGCCGCTAGAAGGGAGCGCTTTTCGGGGCTTCTTCCGTGTAGAGCAATGGCAGATCCGTCTGGATAGCTTCGGGCGGTTGCGATCGCGCTCGCGGTAGCTCCTCTTTCTCGATGACGTTGACGTTGACGTTCCTGTGGTCGTAATGAGCCATGACCTCCACAATGCACAAACAGTAACACAAGCGCATTTGCAAAATCAAAAGCCCATGCGCGTTCCCTACTCTGTAGCAAGCACTTTCTTGATAGGCTCCGCGGCCTCGATGAACTTCTCAACCATCGCATCGAGCTTCGTCAAATCATCTTTGCCCTTCTTGACCTCTGCGATAAGTTTCTGCTTCTGTTTGAGCTTCTCTTGACGGCGCTCCTCGAGCTTAACGCGGCCTTGGTGTTCGTGCTCAATGCGCGCGGTCATGAGCTCGTGTTCCGTGGATGTTTTGTGCTCGGGGAACTCGTCGAGGAACTCTTCGGCGGAGATCAGCGGAAGTTTCATGTACTTGTGGCTGTGTGCACTTAGTAGGGAGTCTTTGAGCAAGGTTAGTAGACGACATACTCGTAGTTCTCAGCAGCTGCGATTTCGGACCGCAGAGACTGCTCCTCGTACTTGAGGTTGTGCAGGCCCAAGATAAGTGCGTCGTTGACCGCCCTGTCGTCCGAGGTTTTGGCCTTCTCCTCGCGCACCTTCATCACGCTCTGTCTGTACAGCGTCTTGATGACAGACAGCTGTGCGCGAATGTACTTCTCCTTTTTCTCAATCTCTAGCTTGGCTTTCTTCTCGTTGTCGATCTCTTCGCGCGTCGTAGGCTTCGCATTTTTTGGGTGTGCGAGCTGGTAGTCAACGAGCTCGTTGATGCGCTTCTTGAGGTTTTGGATCTCCCTGTACAGGCGTACGTTGTGCGGCGTCTTAATAAGATCGGCGATGTTGAAAGTGGATAAGTCTGCGGGCATTGCGTCATCGGACTGTTGCGCGTCCATGTTGTCAAGGTGCGTAAATGGTCCTGCGCCTGAGGCTGTTGTTGCGTAAGTTAGGCCTGGTGTTTGTGTGGAAGCTCCGATTCCGTTAGCGTAAGATGTGCCAAGAAATCACATGCTAGCGCGTCTCCACCGCGTGAACGCTGTTTGCCCCACTATTTTTCTTCTACTTTGTGAAGTGGGTCAACTACTCGACTGGGTCTCATTCAGACCTCACCATGACGCTACTACTGGGTTCAAAACGACATGCATAATTCCTCAATTGCGCCACGCAAACCGAGCCCGCCGTGGTGCGCGATATGAAGTCCTCGAATAGATAAATTGGAACTTTGAGGATTGTAATTACCGGCTATCACTGAGACAGATGTCCCATACGACACATCCATACGACACTAGTGACCACTTGGAGCGGAAGTGTAGGCTGTAACTTCGTCATGAGGCAGACTGGGTAGTACCAACCAAGCTGGGTGGCGAAACCAGCAGGCATGCAGCTGCCCCAAGAGCTGGCTGCCGCTGTAATGCTCATTAGCAGACACCTCACGTCATTCGCACGGCGTCAACTTTTCTTCAGTGTGTCAACCTCTACTACCCGTTCTTCAGCTGAGACGGTGGAGTATCACTATCGCTACATCTTTTCTGCAAAAGATTATAGCGGGCTAGACGGTCTCTGCCAAGCCAGCCAAACAGCTTTGCTTGTCGCAAGCGATGGAGCATTTGCCAGAAGTTGGAGGTCTAGCTGCTCGGAACGGCAGTCCGCGTCCCACTGAAGCAAACGACTCTTTCTGGCGTCAAAGGCCTTCCACTCCGGGCGCAGCATCTGTTTACGAAGCCATTGCACCGGCTCGATCTACTCCAAGCCCAACTCTGTCTGGAACAACCCTCGCTTCCGAATTCGACGGTCCACCAATCCTAGCGTGCCGAGGATGCGATGCCTGCGATGTTCCAATAAAAGGTCGACTGTACGATTGTGACGACCCAAGGACATGGCAAACTCAGGTCCGTGAGGGGGGCGCGCAAACCAGAGGCTCCCTCAGTAACTTCCCTATATTCAACAGATACGAGGGTGGTATGGTCCCCAACTGCACGAGCTGCATCGCAAGCATGTGCTGAATCTTCGCCCATAGAACCTCGAGCAACCTTACACGATCTGTACGATGCCGAGCTCGGTCAGAAGGACGAAAGGTATCAATCCGCAATAGCGGACGTAGCGTTCTTGGGCTGGCCGTACAATTTCAACCTCGACGGCATGCCGAAACACGACGCCACTATGACCGTGTGCGAGGAGAGGCTGTGGCTTCGACGCAGAATCAAGGAGCTCACTCGTATGCTCCAGGTAAGCTGACTTTCCCTTGTATAAGTGCATCACGACTCACCTTCGCATAGTTCGCAGCATCTGCAGCCACGACCGAGATCGTAGCCCACAGTCGCCTCCAAGTCGTAGTCAGCGACTACCTGATCGCAAGAAATTCAGTAGTCCCGATAGATACATGCCACGCCCAATTCGTCCACGACGTGATTGGAAAGACGGACGTGCTCAAACCCGCGGGACGCGCAGAGGTTCTTCGAGATATGAGAATGCTACAGAGATCCTTGGCGACGTCAATACCATGCTTGCGGGATCTGCTATGTGATCGCCATGGTAATGACACGTAGGTCGATAGTGTCTGCGACATGACGCACAGCGACAACAGCCTGTACACTCAGAAGAGGCACAGCAGCCAGCAGGGCGGCGTTCTCCTTGTTTATCCTGCTCTTCTCCATAGCTGATATTGTGCCGCACTGTTCCTGCTCTCGATAGCTGCCATGAGAATGAAATTTTGGCGCCGCGTGTTCGGCACGACGTTCCACTTAGCGCAACAGCAAACTCAGGAGCTCCAGGTCTCAGATAAGTACCCGACTGCGATCATTTCTAATTGAGGTTAGGTGAACCAGTGCATAGGCGTAATATATCACTCATGCGTTAGGTACATCCAGGCCGGCTTTGCCCCAAGCCCCTTCAAAGGGTGGACGACCCCTTATATGCAAGACAAGCACGATGAGATTCCCCACACACGAGGTGAGATGAGATCTCTCCATCGTAGATCGATCGATGTCTTGCGCGTTGGCACTTTGAACTTTGTCCCCACCTTCCAGAACTGTTTATGTCGTCCTGAATGCATGCCTCTGTCACAAATTTGCGAAGCCCGGTTATTAGGTTCAACGGCGAATGCTGTTAACCATGGTCCAGACTGTCAGCCTGGTCCCACATGTAGCGGGTGGAATATTTTAAAAACGTGGCAGAAGAATTCCAATAGCGCGGAGACGGAGATGAGTGGCGCCGAAATATGAGCTAGCAGCTAGTGTAACCGAGCGATTGAACGCAAGGGGGATCTGTGGAGGATCTCCATGGGCGTTATCGATTTCGTCACAAGTGTCTGTTTCGCATCAGTGTCAATTTTAGTCTTTACTCGTGTCGACAGGGCTGTCGACAGGGCAGACGACGTCGTCCGCGGAAAGTCAACACAAGGGCAGGGCTGCCTGTCCGCTTCTCGGCCCAAGGACCTCGTCTCGTGACGGAAGCGAGCCTCGCTTCCATCAACCACTGTCCTTAGTATGCGCCAGCCGCAACGCTACGTATCCGCCATCTTGAGGGCGAAATATTCGAGTTCGGGTTTACGAGCGCCCTGTGCTGCACAGGAACTGCCGCCGGGAACCCCTTCGACAGCTGTCATGACGGAAGCAAAGACGACCTGTTGGACCCGGTCGTGGCGCCAACGCCGCGAAAGGTGGAGTGCAGAATGCACTGGGGTTTCACCCAGCAGGCCCATGCATATCTGCCCGATACGAAGCTGGCAGTTGGTGGCTTCCATTGGCTGGAGCACCTTCCCGCCATCGTGTGGTGGATACTGTTCCAGAACTCTAATCATCCTCACAGCCGCCCTCCCCGAGTCCTCATCACAGACCGTCAGGGACTCAGGGCCACCTTTCGCTTAGGATCCGGCTCAGACGAAAAGCAGATCATGCATACTACATGTTGCAATGAGGTCGCGGTTGCTCAAGACGAGGCTCGCTGCTGCAGATTCTCGTTGCAGGATCGACCCTGGACCTGTGGATCCCCGCTTAAGTTGACGCAATACGATACAATCGACGCACGGCCACGGACTTGCGCGGACGATGCAAGACGAGACAGAGCCTCGTCAAGTCTGGCAGGCAGGTGTTCGCCGAGGTTTCTATTTGCGGCTGGCGTTTGGCGGTTCCATGCACCTACGTTAGGACTTACAGACCGAACGCTGCGTCCAGGCACTGAGATCCGGCGATAAACACACAGACGAACATGACACGGACATGAGTTCTGGCTACGGCGAGTCAATTGACGCCTCCATCTCGTGCCTGAACACTTGATATGCAATTTTACTTCCTCGAATTTGTCATCACGTGCCGCCCTACCTGTGCCGTCTCATCGAGATCATCGCACCGCACATGGTTCCTTGTCACTACTGGCACTTCTTAATCCACACGCCGTTAACGGCAAGCATCGCAATCCTGAAGGAGGATCATCATGCATGATACTCCTGAGTAATTGGTGGCGCGCGGAGACGGTATTCAAGTTCATTTGGCCGTCTTCCGCAGCTTGTCATGGGCATGCTTGTAAACATTGGACTCAGCTGAAGCCTATCCATTTTGGCATGGACGCGGACCTCAACTCTGCCGGAGAGCTGCAACCGCAGCGTACAGTACTCGACCCAGGCCGCCAAACAGTCTAAAATCTTCCTTCCCGCGTGCGTAGACCCGCACGTGGCATAGCAGCTATCACGGCACTAGCATTTGGGACCTACCAGATCAAGGATGAGACGACGCCAATCTTGCTCTAGCATTAGTCCCGGGGCAGGCGACCCTGTAAACTTTGTTCCGAACCTTAGAACAACCCCATGAGGAATGTTGGGCCAAGACTCAGTACGATTCGCAGAGGAGTATGTCGCATTACTCGAGCCTTGTGGGGCCCAGAGCGGGCGAAGAGGACATTTGTGGAAGTGTATCCACTCGATCAGCCATGGGTAGCAACAGACATCGTATACAAGCCCAGTAGTCCCGATTGCCTGCCTTATTCCCTTGCTTTTCTGAACCTCTCCCTTTGTGTGCGACTCTGCTTTCAACATGGCTCCGGCAAAGAAGGAAACCTCCGTTGAGCTCTGTAGTAGAGTCACCACACAGGGCAACACTATTGCCATACGCATGCTCGAATATCTCAGCTCCGCCAAACATCCAATCCCGGGATTCCAAACACTTGCGACCGACTTCATAGACCTCTGTCAAGTCCTGTGGTCAATCGAAGCTGGCCTCAAAGAAGCTGCCAAGTCACGGAACAGTATCCCTATCGAGGTGACGCAAGAGCTCGATAAGCGGGTACGCCAGGTTCATGATGAGTTTTCGGTTCTTGGTCAGATGGTGACCAAATTCGTCGACAATGAGAACCACAAGGGTGGATTTGGCCGAAAGTTTCGTATGATGTATGCACCCCAGACTCTCAAATAATCGCGATGCAGACACTGATCGCATATCTTCCTTAGGTTCGCCGATACAGACGTGGATAAGATGCGCACAACATTGACGCGTAGTCGAGATACGTTGAAAGTCAGCTCTGCCATGTTTCGATGGACCATCGGTGATGCTCGTGCCGATGCGACCATGGGAATTGGTTACGCCGGCTTGATTGCTGCTCTCGAGCGTCTGAATCCAGCCAAAGCTGCAGGTCTACCTTCATTACATCGCCCACCGCCTGCGACTGAACTGCCTCCTACACCTCCATCTAAGAGCTTGCATCAGCCCGAATCTCTGCTTGCACCCAGTCATCGAATGGACAGACCCTCAATGAACGAGTTCCGACACACTAGTGATGACACGCACTCGTACCTCAACGAGCCGCATCGTCCCATGTTGAACGACATTCACTTGCGACAAGAAGACGAAATGAATCTTTCTAGGGGTATTGTTGATCTACATAAGAATTGGCGCGCACCTAGTGTTCGTTCTAGCGGTTCCGGAACGCATTCAACCAGAGACACGATGTTCAACACTCAAAATGGGCGAATGCAAGGCTACCATGGTGAGCCAACATACGAAGACCTGACTTCTTTGGACTCTACGAGATCACGCATGCTCTTAGAAGAGAAAATGGCAGAAATGAGTGTTCACGAGAGGTACCTCCACGAAAGCCAACAGCACTCCAGGAACGACTCGCCTGTAATGTCACCACAATGGCAGCCAAGGCAATCCAACGCTTCGAAGCCAGCTGGAGGCAAAGCTGCGCTGATCACGGCTGTCGAACAGAGGAAACATCGTATTCTTGAACAATTACTCGAAGGTGGTGCCAGAGCTGACGCCCCAATGGAAGCCGCCATGCTACAAATTGCTGTTCGAAATCGCGACACCGAAAGCATCGCCATTCTGCTACGTTTTGGCGCTGACGCAAATGGTTTTGATCGTGAAGGAATTACGCCTCTCTTCGCCGCAACTCGTGCACAATGCTTCGAGAGCGCAAAGGTGCTAGTCAAGCATGGTGCCAACTGCAATCTTTCAGCTGGTCCCGATTCTGAATCGCCTTTGTCGCTGGCTGCTACGCACAATCTCATTGACCTTGTGCAGCTTTACCTCGCAAATGGCGGCGATGCCAATCACATTCTGGAGGGTGGCCAAACTGCGCTTGTCGCATGCATGAATAAGGTAGCGTCACCAAAGTTGGTTGAGTGCGTGTTAACTGCAGGTGCCGATGCCAATGCGAAGAACGGTGAAGGCACCACTGCGCTCTTCCAGGCAATTCAAGCAAACCGCATTGATCTGATGGTGGTACTTCTTGATCATGGTGCGAACCCCAACCTACCGGGACCGAAACATCCGCTCTGGCCGTCGACCTACAAGCCGAAAGCCTTGCAACTACTGCTTTCTCGTGGTGCTGATCACAAGAAAACTCCTGGTGTCATGGAATTGGCCGCTAGTTTGAAGAAGCTCGAGTCGGTTAAAATCCTTGTGGAAGCTGGTGTCTCGCCGAATGTAAGGAAGGACGGTGTCTACACGCCACTTTGCTCCGCCATCCGCGACAACAGCCCCGAGATTTTTCACTACCTGCTCGAGCATGGCGCAGACCCCAACTTCAAGTCCGCCGAATTCCCTGCTTTCAAGTGCATCACACATAAACGTTTACACTTTCTACCACCATTGGTTGCTGCTGGAGCGGATCTTCACAAACCGAAGGGCATAATTGAAACGGCAGTGGCGCACGACGACAAAGAGGCCATCCTGTATCTGCTAGACAAAGGCGTCAGCCCCAATGATCGCTGTCCAGAGGGTGGGTCAACGCCTCTCACGACCGCCATCCGCGAAAATCGTGGCGAGCTTGTTGACCTTCTTCTCTCTCGTGGAGCCGATCCGGCCATTCGAGGAGAGAACTGGCCACTTTGCATGGCGGTCAAGCAACCATCAATTCTGAAGAAACTTCTTGCAGCAACGCCGAACCCAAGAGCCTTCCGTGGAGTTGTTGAAATGGCGGTTGTCGCGAACCAGCTCGAGAGCATCAAGTTACTGCTCGCAGCCGGCTGCAGTGTAGAGGACAAGAATTGCGGAGTCTTCAGTCCATTGACATCAGCCATTCGGGAACAGCGAAAGGATATCGTGCGGTATCTTCTCGACGTTGCAGGTGCAGATCCCAATGCTCCCGGCGAACATCTTCCAATGGTGAAAGCACTTCGAAAATACAACGGCGATACGGAGATCATCCAGATGCTGCTCACTCGTGGCGCCGATATCAACAAGATGCACCGTGGTTGGAATCCCATTCTGCAGGCCGTCGAAAACGGAGATGCTCAGATCTTGAAGCTGCTAATCGAAATGGGCGGCACGCCCGACCTACAGGCTCAAGGCGAAGACGGCCGGCCAGTCATCGACATTGTGACGGAGCGCGGTTGGGAGGAGGGTCTTGCGTTGCTGTTTCCCAATGCTTCGCCGCCTCCAAGGGCCAAGCAGTAGGTAATCCGACCCGACTCCGTCGTCGATTCTACATGCTTATGGGCCCCTCAGGTCGGAAGATCGACGAAGCTTCTCCATCTCGGACTGGCGCTGGATTAGTGCCGAGCTTGAGCGCAACGAGAGGAAGAAAAACAACGATGACGACGCCGACTGCAGCACTGTCTCTAGCGGAGTACTCAACCCGGATGGTGCAACCGTATGAAAATTTTCATGAGGGAGGTAATTTGTAATTCTGGCGCTGGCACCTCGGGTTTGCGCGCTTGGAGTTGAAGGATATACCACATCATCGATTTCCTTTGTTCGTAGGAGCTTCCATATTACCATCGCTTGCAACTGCTTTCAAGTTAGAGTTAGAGGCATACCCACCGCCTCTCATTTTCGGTCTTCTTTGCTTGTCCACCTCCCCATACTGCAGCAATTAGTTGAATTTCGACCGAGATCTCACAGAGTACGGCTCAGAAGCGAGCCAATCATTAATATTCTCCATGGCGTAATACAAATCAACCATTAAGCACTCTCTCGGTTAACCTTCCTGAAGACTAGAGCTCGCACGGATGCTACTCCGACCACGCAGCCGAAACCTTACGCTCCACACTACATGTGAGATTCGCGCAGCGGAGGCGACGCCGCTCGGCAAGCATACTAATCCATGGGCGAGGGCATCTGGCTGCCAAGCGGCGGCTCCAGATCCATGCAGGGACAAGGCGCGGTCCGTAGCGGAGTCAGCTGGGTCCCCGTTGTATGGTTTTGTAGATAGACGTGCATTTACGCTTTGAGCGAATGGACGGAGATGGTGTATGCGCGATTGTGCCGGAAATAGCGGTTGTGACGTGTTCGTGAGCTTGTGGCTTGATTGGGGTTTGTGCATTCGAGAAAGGTCGTCGCCGCGAGCAAGCAAAGGCCGCCTTGTGGATGGGGAGAAAGGCTGGGCGATGGTTGGGTTTCAGCCCTCTGGCTAGAGTAAGACACACAGGCGAAGGTCCGGAGGGATTCGAATAAGCCTTACAAGAAGGCGCTGGGTAGGGCGAGAGGTTCTTCCAAAGCCCTGCATGTGCTAAGCCCTGTTGATAGCCTCGACTTTGCTATCCTTTGGTGCTTGGAATCTGAATGAGTGTGCGGTCCCTTCCTGACTATTTTCCCGATTAGTGGCTAGTTCATGGGATTCTGATGTCTGACTCGCCCCACATGCCGAGCATATGGACTGATGGGCAAACTCCTCAAGGTCATGAAAGACGTCGCCTCTGGCTAGCAAGCAGCGCAGAGCAAACATCGATCATGACGGCGAGTACTTGAACCTGGGATTCACTGGTATGCTTCTTACTCAAGATCGTCGACACAGTCTTATGCATCATGGCTCCACCACCGTCCACGTAAGACGACCTGACCAACGTCACATTCAACTGGCCTCTTTCATACACAGTCGTGCACGAGAGATCCCACCAAGATCCCACCGTTAAGCATCTGACCAACATGCTTGGTTGGCTGGCAGAAAGCCACTACAGAATATCTCTGCTACGAGGTCTGATGTTGAACGACCCCGCGGCAAAGATGCGCTGGGTCGAGTCACAGAGTTGGCCCTTGCTGAAGACAGACACGGTCGCAAACATGTCGGAGGCGGATTGGGATAGCGGGGTTAGTCGCCTTCTTCAGGAAGAATATTGGGCTGCGAGCGGATTGTGGTGGAGGTTTGAGAAACATGCGATCGGGCTTAAGGATCTCTTGAGACGCAACAAGGAGAAGATAGATCTTATGCCGGGATTTCCGGAGGATTTGAAGAAAGAGCTTGGTCTTGGTTGAGTGTTGTCGTCCAGCCAATGCATTACGTTGAAAGGAGTGAAAGGAGTTATCACGTGCCGTGGAGAATAGTCCTTCCGAGTCGCCTTTTCAAAGCAGCAGTACTTCTACATCACCGTCGATTCATACTTTTCCTGCCGCATCACACATCCTAAGTCACGCTCATGAGATATACTTTGAGTCTGCCGGTTTCACTTGGATTTCGAATCTCCTTGTTTGCTCATGAGAAGAGCTGCGCAGGATTCCGTGTGCGTAGCTCGCAACGTGAAAACCAATACGTTGCAGTTAGACAGGGACGGAGCTTCAAGAGTCTGCCGAAGGCCGTCAAAGTGGCATGGACAGTTATTGCAACGCCGAGAGCGTAGAGACAAGTGAATTCTTCTACAATCTTTCTGCAATCTGCTCATCTACCATGTCCTAGGCCTTGCCGATTTGGGACTTGTGCCGCCGATTGTCTCATCTGGCTTGTGCTGTACCGCGTTCGCCTCGACATGAAGAATACGATACATAACATCATCGATGTTTAGACGGTCGATCTCCGGATGTTGTTCGAGCTCAATCAGCCGCTTGGCTCTCAGATCCTCGTCGAGCTCGGTGCCGTTTCGCGTGACTTCAGCGTTTTGGGTCCCGATGTCCACTGCAGCGCTCATATCTGCCGAGATCGCCGATTGTGTAGATTCAGTCTCTTCGTGAGCCTCGACAGCGGCAGAGGCAGGCTGAGCTGCTTGACCCGCGAGGGCACTGAGCACCACAGCATGCACAGCGCTAGCGAAAGCATTTGCTGAAACAAACCGCTCATTGTCCAGCATAAGAAGCTCCCTTCGACAAGACTCTATGGTCTGTCGGTCGTGGAGTGCAAGGAGAGACTCATCTCTAGCAGTATTGAGCAGAGAAATGGCCACGAGCTGAGCGGCGTCCTTAGTCGCGCCGCTTTGCGTCAAGGCTGCGTTCAGCTTGAGCATGAACCTATCGTTCAAATAACGGACGTTCCTATCGTGGACAAGCTCTGAATCGCGGGCCACCTTGAGTTGAGATAGCAGGGTAGACCGCTGTTCATCAAAGATCGATAGCTGAGCATGATGAGCATGTCGCGCATTGATCAAGTTATGCTGCAACTCGAGAGCAAGGGTCGAATCCATATGTTGGACGTAGTTCAGGCCTTCTACATTGAGCAGCTTGATCGTGTCTTCCGGATGCGGGTAGCACGCATCGATTGGAAGTGTCTGGCCTTCCTTTGGGGCAACCGGCTCGTGCAACACCGTGGGCGTAGCGCAAAACTTTGGGTGGATTCGGCTGACATTTGTCAGAACCGGCGTATAAACAGGCTCGACAGGCAGAGTTTCTTCGAGTATGGTAGCGTTCATGCTGCGCAGGTCTGAAGCGCGCGATGACGGCAATGGCTCGACGGGACGTGGCTGAGATTGTTTTGATGGGTCGACTTGCAAAACATCCACTCCGGCGGGGAGCTCTCGATTGTCTGGAGCTGCGGAAGCCGTGGGATTGGTCTCTGGTGTAGCGATGGCCATGATAGTGGTAGCGATAGGGGTGAAACCGTTGGGGAAATGAAACAGCTAGAAGCTCGAGGCGGACAAACATCAGAGCTAGTTCGAGTTGAAAACCCTCCAGAAGAGCTGGGCTGAGAGGTTCAATGGCAAGTGGGACCAGTGAACCTGATGCGTCCGGGCAGCCGCCGTACTGAGCGTCGGGCACAACCCACAGACCCCATGGATGCCTGCCGTTCGATGTTGCGTTCCCGTTGTTATTGCCATTGCCATGGAAGTTGTAGGCCCGGCGACCCTTCTTGCCTTTGCCACGGCCGCGATTGGCGTAATCACCCTGATCCATACATCCAAAGCCAAACGGGCCGGCCATGTTTTAATGTTATTGATTGTATGGGGCCATTGGCAAATCGAGAGGCTCTTCTGGCGCTATGAAATAGTAGTAGAGGGATTGTACGATGGTTAATTGAGTCTAAGGTCCGTGGTCGAAAGTAGAAGATGCGGTGATTCGGCGAGCAGATCTCTAGTACAGCATGCGCAACTTTTCACAGAGTTGAGAAACCCACACTTGTTGCGGTGCGATGGAGACGTTCTAGGAAAGGGCTTCTAATTCGCTACCGACACCCAACCTCCATTAGCACTGATCATCTTCACCTTTACTTCTTTCATCCACTCGTGCGCTTGCATTCCGCCCTGTCGCCTCCTTGCCGAGCATGTAAAAGCTCGTCGATGAATTGAGACCAGGTGATGTGCGGAGTGGCGTCCATGGAAGCCTGCTGCCAGCAAGCAGTGTCAAAGACGTAGTGTGTATGTTCTGCTTGTGAGATGTGCGTTGAGCGAAGAGAACGCAATGGACTCCTTGTCGCAAAATCTTCATAGAGGTGGCATCGCGAACAACAGTTCCAGGCCGGCCTGCGCGCCTCTGCTCGTTGAAGCTGAAGCTGAAGCTGTATCCATGGGAGTAGCTGAATAGACAGGACAGTCGCTATCACCTTTCGTGCTGTCGAGCAGGCCACCGCAAAAACACACGCGGTGATGTAAATCTCCCTTGTGGTGCACGAGGAGCATGAAAAGCGTGTACAAACCCAATGTGGAAGCATCCACCACAATGTGCGCTAGACTTCGGACCGGAAATCAGAGTGGAACAAATGTACTTGCAACAAATGATACGGACTGCTAGTTGCTGAGAAAGTCTCCCAGCCCGGAGAAGAGCCACGGTTGGACATCGACGTCGCAGCAGGGTAAGAGCGCACACACCAAGCGAAGCCAACAGAGTAAGCAAGAAACAAGAGAAGATCACAAATACAAGTAGTATATACGCCATAGTTTCAAACACTCATAGAGTTATAAGTGTACATTACAAGCTGCAATCGGGTACAACCACGAAACATCAGAGGTTCGAGCGAGGGAAAGAGGAGGGCGTCGCCTGTGTGCGCGCGATGCCAACCAGATCATCCCTCTTTGACTGAGACACCAAAAGCCAGAACCGCGGGCGTGGGATGTTTAGAAGGCAAATAGATTGGAAATGTGACAAAGAAAAGCGAGTCACCGCTCCTGATGGCTGGTAAGCAATGTATCCTTGTCGATTACTGTTGTGGGCGGCTCAGATGGTCCCCAATTGCAAGCCTGGCCGACTGTCCGGGTACAAGGCATACAGGGCTAGTCTGATGAGCAGGGGAAGGAAGCATCATTCACTATTCCAAGTTTAGAACGTTTCTAGATGCTGCACGTTCACCGGCCCGTAGTATAGGCTTGACGCTGGCTGCTGAGTGGCCATATAGTTGACAAGTCTTAAGCGTCACAAGGTCGTTTCGTTCGAGTATTGAGAGTCAGAGTACGGATTTGACCGGCTCAGCGGACCACGATGTTGTTGTATTACTGCAGGCGTCCTCAACCCAATGAGCCCATCACTTCCCGAAGGCAACGCCATCTCTGACGAGCACGCAATCGTAATGTTGGATGTAAGCAAGCAATGCCGGACTCGTTCACAGACTTGAGCACACGTGGAGGTTCAAGACTGAAGTACGCCCGGTAGGCCAATCCAACCCTATGTCAAGCTGGTCGTACAGGAAGATTCCGGTAAGCCAAGCTCATCCGATGCGACATTACACTTGAAAATAGCCAAAAGCGAAGGTGGTCAGACCGAGCTCGCTGTGCAAGCTGCTGACTTGAGGTGTGATTCTCGAAAACCCGGTGATGTGAGAGTGGGCTCCGAGGAGATGGAATACGGACGGACTTGGGCCTACCGAATCTACACAGCCAATAGCAGGGAGCTCAGAAATACCCGGTGCTGCCGACCGGCTAGGTAAGACACGGGCGAGGAGGTCTTTGTTGACAAAAGTCAGATCAGTGACTGTCCATGTGAGACGCTTGATAGAAGACGAGACGGGAGCGCGTGGGGGAGGGGGGTGGGGAGGCAATATGACATGTCGACTCGCCCAAGACGTCACGCATCTCCTGAACGCGATATTATGTCAGCTCAGACCAACAGCTCTCGATATCTGGAGCATAACTAGGCGAGTTCGCTAACACACATCCATGGTTCCTTGCAGCGTGCACCACCAACGGCGGGGCTCGTGATTGTGGGGGTTGACTTACGTTTGCGAACGAGAAGGATTAGATCGACAGCAGCACAGCAGGTCATCTGGCGTGCGATGGCACACCGACTCTTACGATAGGGTGTCACGGAGCTTGACGTATGTGCGCTTTCGCTGGGTCACGGAGCGGAGACGGCGCTGTTGAGCTGCCACATTGGGCGCCTGTGGCCGGCTGGAACACAAGATCGGTACCCGTACCACGACGGCGTGCGTTGGACGTACCGCGCCGACGGACGAGCTGTGTGGTTGACTGTCCATGTTCGCGACTGGGTCACTGGGACTACCGGTGGGTATCTGTCACTGGGTCTCCTGGCTGCCATGCATGTCCTCGTCGGTGCGCGATCGGGCCGATGGTGGTGGTTGGCAGAGGTATAGCAGGCGGGCCGGCTGCCCTGCTCGCTGTCGGACCCCCAGAGGCCCCTTCGGAAGATTTAGCGAATGGCCTGACGAGCGCCCTGGGCCGGAGTTTCGAGAGGAGACGTCGCCAGGGCCCGACAGCTTGGTTCATGTCTTGGTGTTGCTGCAGACCTGGGCCTGATGCGTCCAAGCAGTCGACCTGATGCCTGGGTCTGCTGGCTGCGCAGGCGGTGGGCCGCCGTGATTGGCGTGCCTCTCGCGGTCCAGAGAGGGCGCTCGCTGGCGGCTCGCACGGCGGCGGCTGCTGATGGCGACGGCTCCAGCGTGCGGCGAGCGTATGGCCCTCGGCGGCGTCGTCCAGGACGTTATGCTCAGCCAAGGCGCGCAGCCGCGGGCCCGTGGAGCGCAGAGCGCGTGCTGATGGCCGTGGGCGTCCGCTGCAACGGCGAACCGCTGATATCGCGAGGCCCTGGCGGAGAGAGCTCGTCGAGTCGCCCGTGCACATCCCCCCATGCAGCCATGTCGGCTTCATTGGACGGGGAAGGAGCTACTGCAGCCCGCCGGCTAGGATAGGCAAGCAGACCAGAGGCACCCTTGGCGCGCATTCACGCTGCAAAATCTCGGTCCTTCCGTCCCATGGGGAGCGTCCTGTTCTGTTCTCCATGTTTCTTCGTGCAAGTTGCTCCGCCGTCTAGTGCCAGACGTGCTCGCTGTTTGCTGTGCGATCCCGCCTGTCACGACCCACGACCCAGCGACCCACGACCCACGACTGAACGGCCGCCCTCACGACTACACGGCCGCCCTCCCTGGCAGCGATCCGCACCTCGCAGCACCTTGGCCGGACGTCGACCCCTCGCCGCGCCCAGCAGCAGCCTCGCTGTGCACCCCTTCTCTCGCCATCTGCCGCGGCCTCCCTCTGCTTGCTTGCGACGCGCCCCACGTCGCCCGAGGGTCCCCCAATGGCCGCCCTGAAGAGAGACGCAGCTGCCCGCGGGCCCAAATCCTCCGGTGCTGCCTCTTCTCCCCTGGCGCGGGTGATGCGTGAGTTTGAGGAGCTGGTGCGCACCTTTGAATCGGGGCTGCTGCGCTCGCTCGACGCGGCGGCGAGCGCCGGCCTGGACAGCGCCGGCCGGGATGCCATCAGACGAGAAGCCTGCCGCCTCGCCATCTCGGACCTCAGCAACCAGTACACGCGCAAGCACATCCGCCGGTCGCTGCACGCTGCCGAGTGCGAGGGAAAGCGCGTCGAAGAGCAGCTGCACAGCCTGACCCTCCGCGGTGCCCCACACGACGACGAGGACCTGGGCAGCCTGCACAATGGCTACTTCCGCCTGTACTCGACCGAGCTCTTTGACCTCCTGGGCCAGCCCACCGACCTGCGCTTTGGCTCGCTGCGCTTTCACAGGAGCACCTCCCCTTCTGGTCTGGTCCTCCCGCCGCACTCGCCGTCGTCCTGGGTCAACGTCGAGCTTGCGCTGAACAGCTCCTTCTTCGTCGCCGACTCCATGGAGACGCTCCCCTACCACACCTTCCGCTTACCCACCACACCGTCGCTACAGAACCGAGGCATCCTCAGCCGGAAGCCCGAGGACAATGGGGCCTTCCCGACCTACGACTCGTGGCTGCTCTTCACCTTCCTTGGCAACGGATGCATCAAGCTCGAGGTGCCCGTCGAAATGTGCGCAGACGTCTACGGCGGACCCCTGCGAGGGCGCGAGAACGACGAGGTCCTGTTCTGGGGTTTCTTTGTGGACGATGACCTTGAATCGTAGCGCTACCTGCTTCTTGGGATGGAGTTGAGGACGAAGCTAGACTGGGCTTTGGCTTTGGCGTTAGGGCGCCTTTTGTACCGTTGGCACGCCAAGTCTGCCGATATCGTGCCCGAATACGCACTTACGACTCACGAATCTCTTTGTTGTCCATATCGTTCTGCTCCCGCTAAGGGGTCTATCCTTACCATTTCGCTCCTACCTTCCTTTCACATCCATATTCACCTGTACTTTGGGCGGCATTTTCGCATAGCATTGAACACTCAAAACGGCGGAACAGAGGTAGATGGTAGAACAGCACAGGCACGCGAATCAGGCATCAAGGTGCGCCACATAATGGTAGACAAACAAGAACGAATGAGATGCTCAGGAGCAACGTTGTTCCGAGGATTTGCCGTGCGCTGTTTCCATCTTGCAGAACTGATTTTCGACTCCAGCTTGCAACCACACAACACGCAAGCAACCTCACGCAATGACTCCTGTGTCCATGACGGTAACACCAAAGCCCACGGACACTACCGAAACAGCCTGTTCCGGCTTCAGATTAGGCGAGGATCAGCCCTCCGACGCGACCGGTAGCGACAGCGACCAATCAGCACACAGGGAGCGCGACCTCTCACCAACAAGAGATGCAAAAGTATCAAAGTCCAAAAAGAGGCGAGCGCTCAAGCAGGAACGCAGACAGGTCGGTGCACTCACAGATGAGCTGGGAACACTGCTGGGCGCTGCTTTCCAAGAGCCCAACGACAGCCTGGTGAACATCGATGTAGCCCATGGTACGTGAAGATGCACAAAGAACCAAGAGGGCGTACGCGACGCGCTCGATCGTCACAAATCGTCTGCATAGCCACGAGGGAAGAGGATGCTGACAGCGATGTGCAGGGAATGCGGGAACAACAGACGCCTATCAAGTAATGGAAGTTGAGACCTCAACTGCCGAGAAGAAATTGTGTACGTCTCGGCCTCTATGACGACTACCACCCCAATGCATTTCAACCCCGTCACAATCTGTGATGCCGTATTTCTCGTGACACATCGCTGACTGGCAAGTAGCAAAACGAACGCGCCAGAACCTGCTTAAGATGGAGCGACGCAGATTAGCACATGAGAGGCAGAAGCAAAGTCAATCCCGTCAACAAGCAGCTGTGGTGGGTCAGACAATGCCAACACCAGGTGATCAGCAGAAGCAGCGGAAACAGAGTACAAGGCAAAAGACACAGGCGAGGAGACTAAGGAAGGAAAAGGAGCGGGCGAGGAAAGCGGGCACAGAGGCGATGGACATTGGGTAGTTCAGCACTGACCAGCATGCCGCCGCAGTGAGAAATATCAATCTGGAGTTCGGTAGTCGTGCATTCATCGTAGAGGGTGTTTCGACGCCAAGGTTCACTGACGCTCGACCACTCGATGCACATCTCAAGATTATGTCGTCGGTGATACATTCCCCGTTCGCTTGACGTTCTTCCAAGGAGGCCATCTCAAGGTCTCATGGCTGCTCTACCTCTCGTACGAATGGAGGCAGACTGCCATGTCTTGGGAGCTATGGGCAAAACGATCGAATGCATGTCGAGTCCAGTAATGACTTGAGGAAATTCACCTCGTTTTCGGAGGGACGGGGGAGAGGGCACATGGTGTTAACACATGGGCCCTTCCAAAGTACGCAAGTGTTTACCCGGCCCGAGTGCGTTTGTAGAACTCACAGTCATTGTGGTTGTACTGCGTCAAGGTCCATATACTTTTCGTCGCGATCATTGCGGCGGAAGTAAGCTACATAACTCCACTGCTTATACGGAATGTGTAGGAGCTTCATTTAGAAGCTATCTACTGACATGTCTGCTTTAGCAAATGAGTTGCTTCGAAACTGTGGCCCATGACACCCACTATCAATTTCTCCCTGTCCATCATTCAGCGCAAAAGGCCTGTCATCCAGCTTGAGCAAGCTCACTAGCCCAAAGAGGTAGCATTCCAAGTCCTCAGCCTGTCAGTGCCAACTTAACTCTGCGCAGCAGCTTCCAACGCCCTCCTCTCCCTCTCCACGTTTGTCGGTCGACCTCGCTTCTTCTTCGGCGATGCCTCAATGCTTCCAGGCACACCACTATCACCCAAGCCTTTCTCACTGTTGATTTTTGCTTCGACTTCCTTCCTCACTTTCCTCTCCATTGCCTCCCACTCCAATGCTCCCATTCCGTCCACATCCCTCTCCCTCACGCCAAGAAACTCCATGCACCCTTCTCCTTCTTTTCCAGCCATCTCGCTCTTCTTCCCGGTTAGCAGCAATCCCATATCCATCCTCAGCACCAAGTAGCCGTTGCCCAGACAAGCCAGGCTCATGGTGTAGCCCTCCGCGCTCGTCGTGAGCGTTGTGCAACGAAACGACGCATGTGGCGGTGCATTGAAAGCGAGAATCGTATACGCCATCGGCCTCGGTGGAATAGACAACCTAGCCGTGTACGTATGACTGGCGGGGTTAAATCCAGACGGACGCTGAATAGAGAGCGTACGTTGGCCATAGCCATACTTGTCGATATGCACACTGCTGTACTTGGGACAGTACAAGGTGTACACACCCTCAAGTTTCCCTAGCGGTACAGGGTTGCGCGCCATCACCGCGTTAGACAAGAAGCGCTCGGCTTCGAGGGTCGCGGCGACCGAGTGATCGAAGGCGGCCTGTTCAGCGTCACTGCAGATGTTGATCTTAAGGACATTGGAGTCGTCCTCGCGCATGAGCTGCAGAACTTGTTCAGATTTGGAAGAACATCCTGTTGCAGTTTTGAGGCAGGGGAGAGGACCGGCGGCGTCGTAGGCAACTTTTGATTGAAGGCGCTGCTGCAAATAACTTGTTTCGGCGGTGAAGTCGACGGCGGCTTGCAAGGCGTCGAATGCGCTATTGAAGGCCTGGACACTCGCTTCCTTTTGCGTTACTGGTTGCTTCTTCTCCCTAGACCCCGGCGCGAAGAACGGATCGAAGTCAAAGCTTGAGCTGGGTGATGGCTTGCCCCTGCGAGCGAAGGCATCTTTAATGCTCATGGACGATACACTAGACACTGACGCAGCACGTCCGCGAGGCCGAGGCTTGGGGTCGTCATTAAGTGGTTGCGTATATCTAAGCAGATTAGAGGATGTGAGCGCCGGTACTTCATGCTCTATGGCACCCCTCGAACCCTTGAAACAAGCTGCAGACCCACTAGTCGGGAGCTGGCTTGCTTCGTTCATCGGGAAAATCATCAATTGTTTGCCTCCAGTGGCGATTCCAGATGCTTGTGGAAAATTGAAAGGGATGGGCGTCTTCCCGCTAACACTCGCCTTTCGCGGCGTCTGCGATGAAGGTGTCTCATTTACCGGTGACTCTACAGTTCCACCTCGATGTGGTACATGCTGCTGCTGCGAGGTCCTCACGCTGCTTGTAGCGCGCACAGTCGACTTCTCTGGAAGTGGTATCGGAGTCTGCTTCGGTGTCGTAGCATATGGCGATGCGGTGGTCGTCAGGACTATGCTCTGAACAGAGGCATCCTTCGCAGCTGAGCTCTCTCGCTTTTTATCTTTCTTGTCTTTCTTCGTCTTCTTCGTCGCCTTCGACTTCCTCGACTTGTCCGACTTTGCGGTGTTGGTAGGCGTGACTGGATTGCCAGTGACCTCTTGGTGCCCATGCGCCCCAATCTTACGCTTGTCTTTCTTTCGCTTTTTTGAC
>TARA_R110002003_G_scaffold59_31_pt1 | contig 23632 bp, 20 predicted proteins | sample TARA_R110002003 | Tara Oceans TARA_R110002003 (sample SAMEA4396441) | marine metagenome | biome: Westerlies Biome; feature: [SRF] surface water layer (ENVO:00010504); material: water (ENVO:00002006), including particulate matter (ENVO:01000060) such as... | depth 5 m
GGGTCGTTCATGCGAAGACGTCCACCTAGACCTAGTCGTTCGCGAGGAGAATCGTGCCAGTGTGCGGATAGTATCGATGGCGCGACTGTAGACGGCGCGATCGAGTACGAATCTTCATCTCTTTCGTCTTGCACTGTTTCATCTGACTCAGTGCTGGCCAGCGAAGCCTCGTAAAGAGTGGGCAAGCCTGAGGTTCTGGGAGTGGTTCTGTAGGATGATGTCGAAATCGGGCGTGCTGGTGGGGACACACCATGCGATGACATGGGACGGCTGAAGTTCTGGACGGGGCGCGCTGGCGCATAGTGCGCAATGGGCGGCGACGCCATTGGTGAATCAGCTTTCGAAGTTTCAGGAAACGAATGGTCGCCGAACAAGAAGTCATGGGACTCAGGTACAGGAGTGCGGTGTTCTTCTGCCGGTGGCTGTACGGCAGGCGCATCTCCCCACAGGCTCTTGACAGGATGATCGTTGAGTTTCTTGAAAATGACCTCTGCTGTGTCTTTGACGATGGTATCGACAGACCCGGTTGATGAAGCTGGAGAGTCTGCTCTGACATCAGGTCGGAAGTCAAAGTCTGAACTGGACTCTGACGGTCGAGGTGGAGCCTCGCTCACGAGAGATTGGTACGTCTTGGGTGAAGATGTCTCGACTGGCAGTGCCCCACTAACTAGAGGCTCAGGAAAGTAGTAAGACATCTCAGGAAGTGTCGTTGTTGAAGGTGACGGTGATACAGACCGGGCATTATCGTCGATGTTAAAATGCGCCAGAGAGTTCGTAGCCGATGCGATTGAGTTTGGAGGATTACGCGTGCCATCTGTCATGACGGAGCATTTAGAGCCATTCCACGACAATGTAGTGACTTGCGAGTTCTTCGAGTCGCGTGACGAAACGCTGTGCCTGTCTTTGCCAGAGCCGGCTGACTTGGAATGTCGATGCTTAGCCGACTCCGGTACGCCGTCCCATTTCGAGTTGACCTTGGGTATGTTTCCTGGTAGTTTCTTTGTTGCGTAGATGCTGCTGGCTTGCGATGATGCAGGAGAAGATGTTCCCTTCTCGGCCGTCTGCTTGCGTTGCGCCTCGGCGAATTGCTTCAGCGCATCTTGCGAAGGCTCTTTTAGGGACAGGAAGCCGAGGACGCTCCCCGACTTCTTCTTTTTCTTGGATGATGACTTGGAGTCATTGGAGGAGGATGCGCTAGAAGCGGTGGAAGCCAGGCTGCCTGACGTCAGACTAGCCGTTTCGAACGACTGTCGGTAGTCGGAAGACGGAGCTTTGGAAGACGGCGCGATTGACAAAGGATTTGCGGGCGGGTCCTGGGCGTCGTAGGAGTTTGCACTGTCGCGGCGTGTTTCTGGTGCTGGCAACGTCTCGTCGGTGGGCAAAGGGTTCCTGTACTTGAGCTTCGGGATGCGGACTGGCGGGGCATGCGCTGTTAAGTCTGCGCCGAGAGCCATGGCTGAATAGGGCAACGGCGAAGATCTCGGTCAAGCTCGACCGTTGTAGTTTAGCAACGGCGACTGGTGCGCAGGGTGTGGGCGTGTGATTGGCAGCGCGCGGCGGACGTGCAGCGCATTTCGTGTAGGACGAAAATGGTGGTTAGCTGAGGTCGGCAGAGGAATTGCAAGTGAATGAGAGTAAGAGTAAGAGCAGGTCGTAGTAGGGCGCACAGGGCCTGCCAACTATGTAATCGAGACGGCTGAGCAGGTTATTGCTGGGAATGAGGAAGGCGCGACTGTTGGCCGAAAAGCAACGACAACTCGCTGCAAAGAGCGGTACCTTTGAGCGGTGCGCTTCTGGCTCCTGGGAGTAGGCATGCTCGGTGGAGAAGCTGGACAATTTGCCAGGACGGTCCACGCGGCGCTGGTTATCCGGCAGAGATCATTGGCAACCAGAGGCTGGCGTTTGATGAAAATGAAGAAGTGGCTTGCTCACCGCGGGTTGATCCATGCATCACCGGTTGCTCTTGCTGAGAGGCGTTCGTTGACATGTGGACCACACGCATTCGGCAGAGAGCGACATGGAGCAGACTTCTGGGCTGAGATGTTGAGGTACGAAACCCGGTTTAGAGAGAGTTTCCACATGGCGCGTAGTCCAGTACAGACCAGCACATCGTGACATGACGGTCTGTGTGACACTGCGACCAGCGTTTGGAGTTCACGTTCCCGTTATCACAAGGAGGCTCGCGGCTCGGAGTCGATTACGCATTGACCTGACAGGTCGCGGCAGGCAGTGTTAAGCGAGATTTGTTACTACAGTATGGGCTTCTTGAACTGGATGTGCTCTGGAGGCTTTAGCGGGAGGTTGTGCAACGGTTTGGCTGGCTAGACCCGATAAGCCTGCGATAGTTCGTGAGGGCTGTTCGGTTCCTGGTCTGTGGTCGATAGACGAGCTGTCTCCGCATCCCGCCCAAGCCACCGAAATCTTTGCTTCTGCCGCCCATATCCACGGCCATCCCAACGTGTTGTGAGCGAAGCGCGGGCGCGGCGTGGAATCCACGCGCAATACTGTGTACCACGTCCACCACGCACCGCACATCACTTCTGGTATGGACGCGCGAGGCCGAGTCCCGGAAAGTGCAGCCTGAACGCCGCCACTCGCGGTGACCTATCTTGATCCGCGCTGCCGCCCACTGCCTTCGTATCTGTCACCACCCACCAACCCCCGGGCCGCTGGGCGACCTGTCCCTTGCGCCTCTGCCCTGTGACGGCGGCTGATCGGTAATCTGCGAACCTCGCGGGCTCAGCGCCTGGCGACGTCCACCTCGCCGTCATGCCAGCGCTCCTGGTCGACACAAATCCGCGACCTGCCTCGTCGAGCGACGCCTCGTCCACCTCGGGGCGCTCCCGGAAGCGTTCCGAGTCGGCGTCGCCAAATCGCCCGCCCGTGTCACCCATCACTCCCACCGCATCGGCTGCCCAGCTGGCTCCTGTTGCGCGCACAGAAGCGCGACCCCGCCCAGCGCCCCCGCCAGTTGCGACCTTCATCCAGCAGCCGCCCTCGGTCGCCATCTCGGAGAGCGAGAACCCTGATGCGATAGCCCTGCGCTCTGCCATATCGCTCCTGCAGTTGCAGCGCGAGAAGAGCAAGCGCGACCTGAAGGCCTTGGCCGAGCTCAAGTCTGCTGCCGTCTCGGATCCTGCCGGCTTCGCAAAATCCATACAGGAAAACCGCGCCAAAGCAGCGCAGTCGTACAACGATGTCCTGACGCCCACGCTGGCCGGACTGGCGGACGCGGCAACAGATGCTGAGGTCGAGGTCAAAGTTGAGCAAGGCACTGCGAACGCGCGCAAGGATTCTGCCGACGTGGGAACACAGAGTGGCGCACCCATGTTTCCCGCGATACCGCAGCCGCAAAATGTCGTTCGCTGTCCGCCGGTCAACTGGGCAAAGTATCACATAGTGGGAGAGCCGCTAGACAAGATGCACGAGGAGCAGAAGAAATGGCCAGGGCATTCAGCGCCACCACGCACACAATCAGGAACAAGGGCACCGCCACATTCGGTTGCGAAGCCGTATTCACCCTTCACAGACGGCATCGGGAAGCCATCACCATCACCAGCACCACAACCGCCGAAAGGCTCAAAGAAGTCGCCTGCCCAAGGATAGCAGAAATGCTGCAGAACAGGCGCTGGCAGATGACCGCTAGTCAACAACAACACTATTCACTTCAGTCCACTCAAAAGCACAAGAGCATTGGTGCTCATGTTACGAAGATTATGCCATTATGGCTCGTTATGATAGACGACTCCCCACGAATAGACGTCAGGAAGAAGGCAACACGCAACCAATAGACATGACATTATTTGACGATTCTTTCTCTTCTCTCTCTCCCCCTCAGTCTCCACGCTCTCTCCAGTTTTCCCTTTCCCGCTGAATGCAGATGACCTGAGCAGCGCAGTCTGCAAATGCTCCGGAGCCAAGGCCGAATTTGCGCCGCTGTTGAGGGAACGAGCCACATCAACACCACGTCCACAGCGGCTGTGCAACTCCACCAGCAACCCACTCCAACCACGATGCTCGCGTGGCCCGATCACGTCTCGCTGCACCGTTTCGTACCTTCCTCGGCGGTATTCTATTCATGCATTCTATTCATGCATCAAGAGCCGGCGTCGTCCACTCGTTCCTGCGGAAACCCTGCGCTAGCCTTCCTCGCTTAAACCCAGACCCCTGCGGCATGCGTCATTGCACAAGGATACTTACAACAAACGGGCAGCGACACGTCAACCTGGCCGACTTTTTCCCTGACTGGCAGTCTAAGTGGATGATCGCAAAGACTGGCAGGCAGTGCAGGTTTGCGACGTTGTTGCTCGTTTGGGCAGTGGTCTTGGCGCGAGTGACGTGAAGGTCGTCGCGGACTGTGCATTCCAGGGTTGGCGTCCTTGCGCGTGAGTTGATATTTGAATGACTGGCCTAGCCTCTTTGTTCAGGCTTTAACAGTCGCTTGTCATATACCAGTAACCTGCAGTCTTTGTCTTGTTTGCCCTTCTGATAGCCCTCGTTCACATTTACACGATATCGAGTACACTTGGTATTGCATCGACTCGACATACCCGCTCATCATGCGTCCCACCGCACTCATTCCAGTGCTATGCTGCACGGCAGCTCTCATCCTCTCCTTCCTCTGCCTCTTCGCAGGCCACAAGAAGTCGTTCATGGAAGACTACCACCTCTTGACTGTAAGCTCATTCCCAGTGCCATACCACCAGCCACACACTAACATGATCAAAGCTCAACACCTCTCTCCTCGGCGAAACCCTTCTCGAAGAGAACCGCACCTCCTCCAACCCCATCCTCAACCTCCTCAACGAGATCCCTAATGAAATCTCCGAAAGCATAAACGACCGCATCGGTGAAGTCACCGCCCGTCTCGGTATTCAAGACTGGTACTCGGCCCACATGCTCAACTACTGCGAGGGCCAATACACGCCCGCCGAAGTCGCCAACGCCACCGTCAGCCAGAGCGACATCTCCAAGAACGTGACAGAATGCAGCGTCACAAAAGCAATGTACAAATTCAACCCAACCCAAATCATCGAAGACGCACTCAACCGCACCACGGGCACCGAAGTCACGCTGAGCGACCTCCAATGGCCAGAGGACATCGAGACTGGTATCCGCGCGCTCAACGCCCTCATGGCAGCCATGTTCGTCCTGTACATCATCGCCATCTGCCTCATATTCCTGGCGCTCGTCGCCGCCGTCGCCGCCATCTTACTATCAGGCCGCCTCTCCGCGTGCTTGAACTTCCTGCTCGCGACCGTGGCGTTTCTGGCGATTGGACTCGCAAGCGCGCTGGTCACGGCGGTCATGGTCAAGGGCACGGGTCTGATCAACGAGTACGGGAACGATATTGGGCTGGAGGCCAAGTATGGCGGGAAGTTTTTGGCGCTGACGTGGGCGGCCACGGGGCTGATGTTGGTGGTGTTGCTGGCGTGGGTGGTGGAGTTTTGCGTGGGACGGAGGCAGAAGAAGACGTATACCAAGCATGGTTAAGATGGGTTAGATGTAAGAGGATCGGAGCGCAGGCGGGTAGCGCTGCTGATCGTCAGTCACAGTTGTGGTGTGGTTTGGGCACAACGTTGATGTCTTTCCTTGATGTTTTGTTATATACCCCAGTTGACGAAGTAAGAATGTACTCAGCAAATCTATAATTTCAGATTGCACACTATTCCTCAAGGTCGCTCAGGAACTTCACACCGCACTCGACGTTCTTCGTGCGTGACTAATTGATTGTGCTAGTTGGTGAGAGATGTATATTTCATTCCAAACGGGTATCTAAATCATCACATTCACATACATGTGTATACCAAGCCTGCCCAAAACTCATACATGCGTTCCCACATGGATAACATGTCACGTCTAGCTCGTCGTCACATCAACTACTCAGACTCCACAAGCGGGCCATCCAAGATAGAGTGGTCGTCCCAACCATTACCTGATTATCATCCTTGGAAACCCAACGTGAGGTTGACTCCTGGAGCTGGGCCACGCGGGCTTGACCACACACATGGTAGTTGCTCATCGCTGGCGGATGATTTCTAGTAGAGGCCGGTATCAGTTTCGGCGGAAATCGAGTTGAAGAGGAATAAATGTTGCGCACCTGTGAGGAACTCCTCGCTACCCGATCAGATTAGCAAAAACACACACTCAATCGCACGCTGCCATCACTGTGGAGACTTACAAACTCAACGTAATATACCCGTCGCGATCCTCGTCGTACTTTTTGAACACATCCGTCATCCGCTTCAGACTAATGCAGGCTTGCACAAACAGGTCGAAACTCAGCGCGTTCCGCCCGCTGCGGTCGTACGTCTGGTACAGGAGCGTGACGAACCCTTGTGAGAGGCGGTACCCGAATGCGACGAGGGCTTCGTTGAACTCGGCGTAGGATATGCTTCCGCTGTGGTCGGCGTCGAAGCGGTCAAAGAGGCCGCGCCAGGCGGAGAGGAAGCCCCATAGGCCGCTGCGAAGTTCTGCGTTAGGAGGTGTCGGCGTTGGAGGGAAGGAAGACGTACCAGAACTCGTCAAAGTTGACGGAGCCGGAGCGGTCCGTGTCGAACATTCTGCGGTACGTGAGCTCACGGGCGAGAGAGGACAAGGCAAGACAACGGACCTGATCATCATGCGCACGGTGTGAGGGTCAAACGGTGACCAGTCGCCGTTGACAAGCGCGGTCCGCAGCTCAGCTTCTGTCAAACTGCCGTTGTCTGTCGCCTGTCAGCCTCCTCATTTTTCTTCCAACAAGAGCGCAACAACTGACTATCTTTATCCACCGCACCAAACAGCCTCCACAGCGCCTCGCGATCATTCGCATCTCTCGGCGGCGCAGGCGTCGGTGGCGGCCGTGCCTGCTGCGCAATCGGCGGTCTCCCATGGTAGCCTTGCGGCGGAGGTCCATGGCCATAATTCGCTGGCGGCGGAGATCCCACGCCATGCCGTGGATCCTGTCTATGATCCTGTCTCGAGTCGTACCTCGGGTCGTTTCCACGGCCATCGTATCTCGAGTCCTGGTATGCGCCGGGCGGCGGTCTACTTTCATAGCTTGTCGGACGCGCGCCGTAGCGGTCGTCCTGGCGGTAGTCGTGCCTTTGGCTGGGGAGGTCGCTTCGCTGGTTTGGAACGGCGGGCGGGGGCTTGTTGTAATCGGGGCGCGCTGAGCTTGTGCGCGGAGGGCGTTGCGCAGCCTGGGGATGGCCTGAGGACATCATTTGCGCGGCCTGCCACTAATCAGCGTCAAGCGCATTCTCGGCGACTCGAGGTCATACCTGCTCGGGCTCGGCATGCATGGGCAGCCTGTCCGGATTGAAACCTTTGTTGTACGCCATGGTGGGGTGGAGGATTGAGGATACACGGAGCAACAAACAGCAGGCCAAGGCTGATATATGCGTGTGACAGACAAGTCAGCTCGCCAGGCGGAGCAATTCAATGCTTCAGTGTACCACTGTAGGCGAGCGAGCTGTTGTGTAAGTACAGGAGGCGTGTCGCCCAATACTCAGCCTGGTTGCGGCTGACCCGACCCTGAGAGATGGCTGTTGGCGGGGCGCTGGGCGTTATGACGCCCGGTCACCTGGAATAGGTAGTAAGAAGCGCGGCTTGGGCTTTGGACAAGCACTAGCAAGGACGCTTGGAATGTTAGAGTCTTCTCCAGGTATCATTGCAAGTATCTACAGTGAAGAACAAGTCTCCATTTTCATGCGTGTCATGCCATGAGGGCATCTGCCGGCCATATAACTCCCAGAGTCATCAACAAATTGAAGAATGAAATAGGCCATCATCGTGGGGTATCCACAAACGCCTCCAGCACCTAGATGTACGACATTTGACAAAGTTTAAATGCCTCCTAGATCGCTTGCCCGCAAATGAAGAATAGAACAATATAGTAGTACATGTAACAGAAGTTTTGGTGAACAAATGCCACCCAGATCTAAAATAAATATGATACCAGCATTGACGAAGAAGACTCATGCTTTGACTCTCTTCTGGCCTGAATCAGAGCCATCATCAGAAGTTTTACGTTTTCGGTCGGCAGAGTCGTCACGGCCAAAGCCTGGTCCGGTTGGCACGATTGGCGTCTGAAAGGTCAAGGGACTCGGCAGCATGTTCGAGTCGCCGCGGCCAAAGCCCCACTCAGGGTAAAAGCTGGAAGGCGAAGGAAGCAGACCGTTCTCCACGAATCTGCTGGGAAGCGCTGAAATTGGGGTTTCCATGTCATTGCGGCTACCATACGAATTGCTATTCGAAGGTGGTGGAGGACGAGCAAAGGGATTTGGCGGACCAGTTGCGCCAGCACTGAGCAGCGAATTTGCGCTTGGTGATGGCGGAGGTAGGACGACGCCGGATGAATGTGATCCTTCGGTGCCGGTTCGCGCAGGCGTGGCTCCCGTGGTACCAGAATCTTTCGGCGAAGAGTCGGCAGTGGCACTGCCGGCATCTGAGTGCTCGCTAGGAATCTGAACTCGAAGTCTCGGCTTTTTCGGGTCCATCTGTAGACTGTTGGTCCGTGAGATTGGCTGGATGGCGGGCATCGAAGAAGTGGATTGTGTTCGTTGGGGCGGCTGTTGAGCGGGCATCTGTGGTGGCGGAGGTTGAGGCGGTGAAATGCCATTGGGTTGCAGTCGTGACATGGCGGCTACATCAATTGACTGTGATCGGTTCTCCTGCTTGATGAACTGGGGAATCTCGCTGCGTGGCAACGCATTGCTGTTGCCCCAATGCGCAGCAAGCATGGACTGGCTGTCATCAATGGGCGTAAAAATGCTGTGTTTGGCAGAAGCGTGGAGTGGCTTCGGCTGTGGTAGTGGCGGGCTCTGGAAGTCGTTCTGTTGTGGTGGAGACGGGACGTTGATGGTGGGTTGCGGTGGGCGTTCTTGCTGCGCTTGCGATACGGGCTGCTGCTGAGGCGGCTGGAGTTGCTGCTGCGACTGGGCTTGAGCTTGCGCTTGCGCTTGGTGCTGCGCTTGGTGCTGTGCCTGTGCCTGTTGCGCGGCTTGGTGCTGCTGCGCTGCTGCTTGCTGTTGCTGCTGGAAGGTGGGCGGCATCGACTGTCTTCGTTGTTCCTGCTGCATGAACTGCTGTACTTGGGGATTTGGCGGAGGATGTGTGTATTGGAACTGTGGCACTGATGGTGGTCCTGGCGAAGGCCTCGGCGCCATCTGCTGGGCAGCTTGGGGGTTGTAGAAGGGCGGATTCGGCATGTAGGCATAGTTGTTGGGAGGCGGCGGTGCTTGTGAAGGGTATGGCTGGGGAGGAGCGAGATTCGAACTGGGTCGGCGGATGTGCGCTCTCGAGTTGGGTCGCGAGAGATGCCCCGGCTGCGGCGAGGGCCCGCGCTGGTGGAAGGGGATGCCGCCGTTGGGCATTGGCGGCGACGCAGAGGGCGTCGCATGTCGGATGTGCTGGTAGGCCTGCGCGTGCTGCAGGTGATGAGGCATCATGCCGTGCTCGGGCGGCGTATGTGAGTCGCGCGGGTGGGCGCCCTCCTCATCCTCGTCGTCTTCGTCGTCGGCGTCCTTCTTGCCCATGAAGTCCTCGGGGCCCTTGTGCTCGTGTGCGCCGCCATACTGCATGACCTGTCAGTGGTGCTCGTTTAGCGGACGTCTCAACCCGGGGCGTGGGGTGCATACATATTGGTACCGTCCGATGGTCTCGTTGATGTCGCCCGACGAAAACTCGTACAGCTTCTTGTTGTGGCCGAAGATGATGACGGCAACATCGACCGAGCACAGCACAGAGAGCTCATGCGCCTTCTTGAACAGGCCGCCTTTGCGCTTCAGAAAAGTGCTGGCGCGGGTCAGTGTTGGCTCGCGGCTGCCAGACGCGCGGCGCAGGGAAGGAAGCTTACACGGAACGGTTGCGGTCGTCCTTGATGGCCTTGATCTCGATCTTTCTGCGGCCCATGGTTACGGTGAAAACTCACTCAGGCGTCAAGGCGCATTAGACGTCGACGATGTGCGGGCACGGTGGTGTGGCTGGCGGCCGAGGGTCCTCGAGGAACGAGATAGAGCTGGTACTAGCGTGCGCAACGGTAGTGACAGCGACCCTGGACACGTTGTTGGTTTCAGCAGCCAGAGGGAAGCGGCGACAGTCGGCGCGTGTGTGGGCGATTATCCCGCGACTCGACGGTGGCTATATGTCTCGCGCAACGGAGGTCCGATGCTGCACCCACTGAATCTTGAGGCTCTGAGAGTGATGTGCAAGAGGAAGCCATCGTGAGCGGGCGGCGGTCCTAATAATAGCACTCTTGCGTCTGCGAAGCCCAGGCCATGTCCGTCTACCAGACTCGCTAATATGCTCCTTTGCGGATTTTGTCCGTGTCATTGGCCGTGTAATCTGCGTTAATCGTCCCGCCCGGGTTAGCCTGTGCCGCCCACGCCCAGCTGGGCTATTTTTGGGGACATATCAGAGCCAGGGTTCAAGGCATCACACACGCATCGCACCCATGGACTCACCCACAGTATCATATTGAAACATGCCGTTAGAGCATTCTACCGGGTGGAGGGCATGTTTCTTCGCATTCTGTCCGTGTTCCTGCAGAAAAAGACCCTCAATTAGCAGGCCATCTCACCGGCTGCAGCCCGCTATAATTGCGTATGGCATCATGAAGACCAGGCACGGCGGTTGTAGCAATAGGAGAGAATGAGAAGAATGTGAACGATGTTTGAGAATGCAGACGCGTGCACGCTGACTAGTCATTGTTGTACCAGGCTGAGCGGGTGTGCGGAGAGCAGGTGTCCTGGTGCGATGGTCTGCCCGAGTTTGTGTGCCTACACATCATCGCTGAGCCTTGCTTGCACAACAAAGTGATGTCTTCGAGAAACATTCCTGCTCCGACTGTACCCACATCTCTATGGATTGTCCCTGTACAAACGAGGCTGCGGCCTGCCAGCAGACACACAATCGCTATCTTTGCTCATCATGACCAGCACCACCCTTCAGCGCGGGATTGCAGCGGGGAACTCCACACACATTCACACTGCGTTCTGCAAAACGCCACGCTTCGTGAAGACATTCGAAATCCACCCAAACAGCGTCTTCTTACTGCTGCCCTTCACTGACCAACGTTGAAGTCGGAATAGGGCTGGCAGGCACGTCTGCTTAGCGCGCATCTGACCCCATGAACCATGTCCGAAACGCGCCAAACGTCTATATTTATAGCCACGCGTGCGGCGCGCACATGGATGACGCAGCCGTTACCGCACCCCATTGAACGGTCTTGCTGCTGGCCTTACAGTCGGCTCCAGCCTCCAGACTCTTACAAATTTCTAAGCTAACTTTACGGCTTGTTCTTTCGTCTATCTTTCCCATCATTGTAATCTCACCCGCCTAACCGCCGGCTTCGTGTCTCGTCTCCTGCCTGGTGGTTGTGGTGAGCAATGTGATTCGTATATCTCACTAATATGTTCGGCGATGGTTCCATTTTGCATAAGCGAAATGGGACTTGTCCCGAACCTATGGTTCTTGCTCTGTCTCTGTGGCACAGAAGCTTGATGTTTCTAATTGAAGCCAGAAGGACTTCGAGAAAGGCAAACATGTCGTTACGCTTGTGCGGTAACTTGAACGACGAGCCGACACTGGCGCGGCCCGTTGCGTCTAATTCATTTATCAGACGCAGGTACGCATCGCGGGTACTATTCTCGGTGCCACACTTCTGTCACCAACGTCCTTTCCTACCTCATGGACCATGTCAACCCTCCTTGAACGCGTGGTCGATGCAGGTATACTTGACGATGCTTATTCTTAGTCGTCAACACTCAGCTCGCTTTAGAGACGATCTCTGGACTTCTTCCAGCCGCCGTGAAGCCTCACGATGGATCACCAACCCACGCCGCGATGTTGAAACTACCTCATCATATTCTTAGATATGCATCTCCAGCGTCGCCAAGCTCAATTCCTTATCACGTTCTATCTTGTCCTAAGACGAAAATACATGCCCTGCTACCCATGATCAGATCTCGCCATCTCCAAGCGCCATGGACCCTCTCTTTCACCACAATCTTCCCAGAGAAATGGGTCGACGCAGGTACCCGGCTTCGGCAGATATTTCAACTCTCCGTCCATTCGCACGGCTTTCAATCTCAGACCACCTATTCCCAGGACCTCTGTTCGACTGATGAATGCAGGTACGCGTGAACGTGTATGTGTCTCCTCGGGGGGCCCCACTGTCTGGAGGCCATCAGCGACAGCAAGGCGTTCATGCCTGGGCAGGTACACTTCTCGGCAAGGCTCACTGGACCACCATGGCTCCGCCTCGAGGGTCGCACGTGCACGTTGGAACTAAAGTAGATGCTACCTAGATACGTGACTTAGCGTGATGTGGTCGTGGCGAGGCCGACGACACGAGGGAGAGCGCGAATAGCTAGCAACACGCTCTATCCTGGTGTTGTCACACAGGTTGTCTGCCATCGTCCCTTGTATCGAAAAACTTCTTGTTTGCTCATCGGATTTGCATCCATGATGCCCTTGTTCCGTGTGAACTTCCGCGTGAGCAGCGGTTCGACACGCGAAGGTCGAACATATGGTCGTGGGAAGCTCCATGGCCAATTCATCCCCTATTGAGTTCGCTTTTCATAGGATAATGGTTGGAGGCCCAGTGTCGCATAGGCAGGAAGTTTGAAGTCAGTCAAAGCCACCACTCAATGTCCCAACTCATATGAGGTGTTCTCCTGTGTTATCCAACGAAGGATGTGTGGCATAAGGCTTTGCGGGCCGCGTTTATGCAAAGGGGAGATATGTCCAAACAGTTGAGAAAGCTGTGGAGATGTGAAATTGGAGACTCAAAGCGCGAACGCAGGCTTTGCAGACACAACAGGAAACAGGACAACGTCTAGTGGTGAGAAGAGAAAGATGTGGGTTGTTGAACGTCTCAAATGTGTTGGTATCAGAAGATGCTGGATCTATGGTTGCGAAGAGGGGAACCGGACCAGAAAGAATTTAAATCGACCAAACCAATCCATTGGCGCCATCAAACCACAGCCTCCATAACTTATCAGAAACGCTAGAAATGCGCTCTTCATGGCATAGATGGATTTGACAATCAATGTCGGGCGGATCCTTGATCGAAACCAGTGAATACGTCGTTTAAGCCGCTGTCTTTTGCGCGCTGACGGAATACTGAGTGAGGAAGTCGGGGTCATTCTCAAACTCTTCTTTGACCTGTACAGTGTTAGAAACGTGACTGCAAAGGACTTGGTAGTCGTTCGGTTTGAATCCAGCATGGAACAGTCGAAGATGTAGCGGAGCACTTACAATATCAAGACCTCCGACCAACTCGCCGTCAACCCACAGCTGCGGGAATGTTGGCCAGTCTGCATACTCCTTCAAGCCTTGCCTGACCTCATCGTCCGCCAAAATGTTGAAAAAGCCGTATCGGACGCCCTTTTCGCGTAGAACGCTGACGGTTTGCCTGCTGAAACCACACTGCGGTGCGCTTGGTGTGCCCTTCATGAACAGCATGACTGGGGCGGCCTTGACCAGCTCTCCCAACCTCTTGAATAGCTCTTCCTTGTTTGTTTGCTGCTCACCCTCTCGAAGCTCGCCTGAGCTGTACTCGGGTGCGGTCTGCTGCGCGCTTGGTGCATAACCTGCTAAGCTCTTTGCGCCAGACCCATCTGTCCCGTTCGTCTGCGGTGGTCGTGTGACGGTTTGCGCAGGCGGCAGACTTGATCTTGACTCTCCGCTGCCGGCGCCAGCATACCTCTCCACCGCCGCACGCACTTTGGCGGCGTCGGATCCAGATACTGTCTCCAGGGTCTTACCGTCCTTTTGCAGGACTATGTATGGGACCGCTGTGACGTCGTACTGCTCCGAGACCTCAGATACATCTTCTGCGTTAAGCGCGAGGAATGCTATTGGCGCATCGGCGGGGTATGTGCTGGCGAGCGTCTTGAGGATGACGGACATCTGCTCGCAAGGCTTTGCCCATGGCGCGTGGAAATAAATGACAGCGAGGGTGGAATTTGGTAGTGCGGAGATGGTGGACTGGAACGCCGCTTCGTCGGCTACGTCCTGCACATTCGCCATCGTGATGGTCGTTGTTTTGTGTGTGGTGGGGAAGGTTCTTCGGTTGCTCTCTGACAACAAAGTGTACGGTTGTGGTGGTTGAATTGGCTCTGGGGGAGGCGAAAGCGGAGATGTTGTAGCAAAGTTCGGGAGGCGCGTGGAAAAGCAACAGACGAACAATTAATGATCTGATAAGTAATACTCTGACGTGCTCCGGCAGTGGGGTGCTCCAGCGCGTTCCGCACATCGGCGGAAGTCGCCGCTGAGAAGCTAATCCTCATACGAAATGGCGTGCGGAATCTTGGCGTCTACTATCGATTCTCGAGAAAAAGTTCCGCCAAGAGTTTGACCATCGCCAACATCCCAAAGTACCAACAAGATGTTGAAACAGGTGTACGTGCTGCATACCGTTACGGCCAGTACCAGAGAAAGGAACTAATGACGCCATCAGAAAACCCAAGAATGCCCGCGCAAAGCGCGCAATGGCGAAGCGCGAGCCGCAACAGAACGAGAACCCAAAGACCACACTCTTCGTAACCGGGCAGAGGACGTCCCAAATTCTGAAGCTCGCCGTCGCCGATCTGAGTACGCTCAAGCGACCGTTTTGCGAAAGGTTCACCAAGAAGAACGACATCCATCCGTTCGATGATGCTTCGTGTATGTCTTCCACCACGCATGAACATGATCCATGCGCATAATTTCAGCTGACACCACAACACAGCACTCGAATTCTTCTCCCTCAAAAACGACACTTCCCTCCTCCTCCTGTCCCTCCACTCTAAGAAGCGTCCGCACTGCCTCACCCTCGCACGCACCTTCTCCCACAAAATCCTCGACATGCTCGAACTCTACGTCAACCCCGACACCTTCCGCACACTCCAGCAATTCAAGAACAAGAAGCCCAGCATCGGTTTGAAGCCCCTTATCGCCTTCCATGGTACCGTTTTCGAAGACCCGAACCAGACAAAATACACGTTGGCAAAGAGCCTGTTCATTGATTTCTTCAAGGGCCAAGACGCCACTGAAGTCGACGTCGAGGGCTTACAATACCTGATCAGCATCAGCGCCGAAGAGCCAACCGACGCGAAGCCAAACCCACAAATCAAGCTACGATTCTTCCTGCTGCGCACGAAGCGCTCGGGTCAGAAACTGCCGCGCATCGAAGTCGAGGAGATGGGCCCAAGGATGGACTTCACACTTGGCCGCGAGCAATTTCCGGACGCGGATATGCTCAAGGAAGCGCTTAAGAGACCTAAGGGCGCGGAGCCAAGGACCAAGAAGAACATTGACACGGATGTCATGGGTGATAAGACGGGTAAGATCCACGTGGGCAAGCAGGACTTTGGCAATCTGCAGACGAGGAAGATGAAGGGTTTGAAGCGAGCGAGGGGCGAGAGGGACGATCAGGAAGTCGGTGTCGAGGATGGGAGTGAGAGTGGAGAGAGCGTGGTGGATGAGACAACGCCGAAGAAGATGCGGGTTTAGTGTCCACAGGCTTGACGCGAAAGAGATACTGCATGGGCGGCGTTACGGCATCTAGTCTGGTGTTGGGATTATACCACTGGACACTTGTGCTAGGCAATAGGCGCTTCAAAAGTGTTCAATTAAGTCTACTTCATTGATTCATGCAAGCATGAACTGGCTTGATGTCTAGTCGTCATCTTCCTCATCCACCAACAACCACTTCGCTCTGCACTTCACAGCCGCGCTTCTAACCTCTCTCTTCCGATCATCCAGCGCAGCAATCAATTTCTTGACAACTTGTCTCCTATACGGCAGAACCGTCTCTTGCTTGAACTTGTCTGCAACAAGCGTCAATGCCTTGAGCGAAGCGACCCTGACAGCCGGAGGACTTGCTGCGCCTTTGGTAGTAGCGTTTGTGAGTAAGCGTGAGATGAGTGCATTAGCATGTTCTTCGAGCACTTGTGGCTTTTCGATGAGTGTGGACATGAGGGTTCCAATCGCGGCTTCCTTGACAGTATCGACGCCTTTGAGGTCCAGAGATTGAAGTAGGAGGGTGCTGAGTTGATTGACTTCCTCCACGACGATGTCAAACGGCATCCACCTCAACGCACCAGAGAGTGCGATGAGATAATTCGGCTTCGTCTGCTGATCTGCTTCTCTAAACGCCTTGGTAATGCTGGGTACGAGCAATGCGAAGCTCTTGTGCTTGTGTAGGCCTAGTATCTGGCAGTGATTTTGCTTCGTGAGCAAATCATCGGGCTGTAAGAGCGTCGAGAAGCCATGGGCCACAGTAGTGCCGTGTTGTGGATGTGAAAGAAGAGAGAGGAGGGCGGGATATAGGGTGCTGAGTGCAGGACTGCTCCTCAGGACAATGCCTTTTAGACATGCGAAGATGATGCGTATCCGCGGTGGATCGAGCTTCTCAGGGTTGAAGAGGTCGAATTCCGCAATGAGAGGGTCCATACAGGTCTTGAGCGCGGCTGAAGTATAGTATTTGTTGATGATGAGTGACATTTGGCGAAGGGACGCTGATCGGACCGGGTGGGAAAGAGTAGGTTGCTGGGCATAATTCGTGAGTGAAGAGATGAGGAGCTGCAGCTCGCAAGGTAGAGTGGTCTCCTTTCTCAAGGATGCTATCAGATGTGTCGAGACAATCATGGTCTTGTTCATCTCTGCAGCCGCCTTTGCGTTGAATGGCGGTAGCTCATTTTGCGTTGCTCCACGGAAAAGTGTGTACACTTCCGTAGCTACGGCGTTTTGTTGATCTGTAGATTGGGATCGGATGATGAGGTTGCATATCCGCCCGATCAGGTCCAAAGTCTTCTCGTCGTCAAAGGCTGTCGGATGGGAAGCGTCAGAGCTTGATGTGCGCTGTAAGAGTGGCAGCGCGATTTCGTTGTAATAATTTGACTTGTCTGTGCTTTGCGACAATTTGTCTTCACCCTTGTTCAATGCGTAGAGGATGGCTGAGAGTAGAGCAACAATGTACTCGGAAGAGGCACCCTGCTTCACTGCCGAACTGAACTTGTTCTTCAAGCGGAGCAGAACAGTGTCGAAGATTTGCTCCTCACCAGCAAGCTTAGCAAAAGCCTCCAAAACGGTCAGGTAGGCTCTTGAGCCATCTGCATCCGTGTCTGGCAGCTGAGCGAGGAAGGATGGGAAAGCTTTGTCAACTACGACTTGCGGCTTCTGATGCGCGACAACAACGATGCCGTTGATCGCAGCCTCCTTGACTTCATTCTTGCCATAAGGCTCCTCGTGAATGACAATGGCATGTAGAAGCTGAATAATGCGGCCCACATCTTCGTCGCTCAACAGCTGCCGTGACTTTGATAGCTGAATGAGCCCATCGAGACATACCAAGCGGAACGAGACCTCTTTTGTGGGGGCTGTTTCCAGTCCGCTAAGCATGACTTCGAGAGCTTCGTTGCGGAACTGAGCCAAAGCGTTACTTCCGGCTTGCTCGCTAGTAGGGCCCATGACGCGCCAGTCACCATATACGTCAATATTCGCGCGGATGAGCTGGACGAGAACTTCAAGTAGCCCTCGTCGCTTTGCCATGGTATCTGCACTCTGGAACAAGCCAAACAGCGTGGGCAGTACGCCTGCGAGAAGAATATTCGTAACCTCGGCAGACACGTCGGCAATCTTGTGCAAGATCCGCGCTGCGGCTTGGGATTGCTTGGTTGGGGCATCTTCCAAATGCTCGTTGCACTCCTTGACAATTGGTCTCAGGTAAGCGTTTAGTGGTCCACTTGTGCCTTGTGATAGCGTCTTTGCAATCGCTGCGAGAGCTGCCAGAGCTTCCTGTGCGAGGTCCTCCTCTTGCACGTTGAGTATCTCAAACTTCAATGCATCCCAGAGTGTGATACTGTAGAGCGAAACCGTTCGTGGGCCATACTCGGTGACCGATGCGGTAATGGTCTGAAGTACATCTCGCTTGGTGTTCATCGATGTGGAGTCGAGCTTATCCAGCAGTGCTGGGAAGGCATAGGGCGCAAAGTCCGAGTTGGAAGAGATGCAATCCCTGAGTCGGTCCTTGAGGTCCTGGGCGGTGATTCCATATGGGTCATCTGGAGGCGGCCTAAAAGTGATGGGGAAGTAGTTGAAGACGGCATCGAAAAGCTCCTGAGCATCTGCGCCAATGTTCCATTCTGTCATTGGCACCCTCAAGATCGAAAACACGACCATTAGGTTTCGCGGGTCCTTCTCGCCGTCAAAGTATGTTATGAAGCGTGACATAAAATCCAGCCGCGAGTCGTGATGTTCCCGCAGCGCGTCGCGGTATTTCGCGATCAGCGCATCGATCAGCCGCAGCACAGGGTATCGTTCGCTCTGTTGCTTGAACTGCCGCAGGGGGTGGGTGTTCGTGAGGAGAGTCTCGACGATCCCGACTACTCTTGTGTCGTCCCATTTTCCCAGACCCTCCAACGCGAGTAGCGCCTTTGCGCAAGAACCAAGACCTTCGGTGTCTTCGGTCCTCGACAACGTGAAGTCGCACAGGAGGTTTCCTACATCATTCACATCAGCACCATAACTCCGAAATTCCATAACGAAGAACCTCGATCGTGTGAATGTGATAGCCCAGCTTGCGTCCCAATTGTATGTTCATGATAACCAACCTCAGGGAAATAGCCTCAAGACCAGTCCAAGATGTATGCGAGACGCGCGCATTTTGGTTCGGCCACAAACACATATCGGAGGCATTGGGGTGCTCGGCGGGAAAGGATCAACATACGTTGTTGGAGCGAGAGTACTTTCTGCGGAACCGATGCGAGCACCTCCGCGAGATAGGACATGGCTACGACACTTTTAGTAGCTGCCCAATTAACCTCAAAGGTACTCACTCTTTGACCGTGTCGCGCCATCTTCGCTGTTGAGATATTCTCCGAGGTCCGTGACCAGACTTATGAGCTTCAATTGTCCATCTTTCAATCCTACACGCCATCAGCACTCGTCCATGCCGCCATGCCCCGCCAAACGTACGCGTCGCGCTCCGCTGCGCTGTCTCTGTGGCTTCCTTCTTGTTCCTGTCATAGTCCAGTAAGTACTGCTGAACGTCTGACATTATAACGACGCGTCTCCGGGTTAGGAGGAAGATGTTGCTGCGCACGCGATTCAGAAAGTTACAGATAGCACACTGCGATGACGTTACGGAACTGCTGGGAAGCTGATTGGCCGGTATCGGAAGGGTGGGGCAGAAAAAAGTTATGAGAGCGCGGCAGTCGCATGAAGCGATTTGATTGAGCGTTTTATTGGCTTCTCTTAAAGGTTCTTGGATCTTGACTTTGTTTGTGGTCCCTATCAATTTCTTCCTGTCACTTCCGTTTTCCTTGTACTCGAAATCGCAGCACACCCCACCATGGCCGAGGAGAAACCCAATTGCAAAGTGGTTCTCGCGAACAACATCGCCAAAAGCCTTCTCGAAGAAGTCAGAGACGGCCTCAGCAAGATTGAGCGCAAGCCGCTACTTGTTGGCTTCCTTTCCAGCGCAGACCCTGCTGCCCGCGTATATGCGGAATGGACGGGCAAGACATGTACTGAAAAGTGAGCATGTTCGTCAGTTCACTACTGTGTTACTTCTCATGACAGTCGTTTCGAATGTGTAAACTAATTGATGAATAGTGGCTTTGCATTCGACCTTCGCGAAGTCGACCGCGAACTTCTCGAAGACGCGCTCATTGATGCGAACAACGACGACTCCATCGACGGCATCATTGTCTACTACCCTATCTTCGGCAGCAGGCAAGACCAGTACCTGCAGCAAATTGTCTCAATCGACAAGGATGTCGAGGGCCTGTCGCATCGCTACATCTTCAACATGTACCAGAACATCCGCTTCCTCGACCCTGCGAACACGAAGAAAAGCATATTGCCATGTACACCATTGGCTGTCATAAAGATTTTGGAATATTTGAGGATATACAACACGATCCTGCCGTACGGCAACAGGCTACATGGGCGAACAATCACGGTGATCAACAGGAGTGAGGTTGTTGGCAGGCCACTAGCAGCACTGCTCGCAAATGATGGAGCACACGTCTACAGCGTAGACATTAGCGATGTGCAAGAGTTCACTCGTGGTGTCGGCTTGAGAAAGCGAAGGCACGAAGTTGTCGAGAAACCTGGCTGGACACTCGACGATTGCCTGCCCGTCAGCGATGTGGTGATCAGTGGAGTGCCTGGTGACAAGTACAAGGTCCCGCTGGAGAAGATGAGGCCCGGCGCCGTGTGCATCAACTTCTCGAGCGAGAGAAACTTCACACCCGAGGTCAAGGAGAAGGCATCCATCTATGTTCCTGCAATTGGCAAGGTCACTATTGCGGTCTTACTGCGAAATTTGCTCGTAAGTTCGAGATTGAAATGTTCAAGTAGCGGCTAACAAGTTCGCAGCGTCTCGCACAGAACCGCATCGATGCGGCGGCTCAGGGCGTGGAGGCTACCTCGACAGAGGAAAAGGTCATTCAGTCGAGCGCATGAACAGCTTCCAACCTCCACTACCTTTCCTATTTGCTTTTTGATACCCATTAGAAGGCCAAGAGCCACACAAAAGTTCTGGTCCGCTTGGACCGAGGCTGGAGGTATATCCAGAGCAAGTCACACCTGGAAATGCAATACCGAGTTCTTTATGGCACCCTAAATATACTTACACATCATCAACTATGTTCCAAACGCACTTGCTGCTCTGAAGGCCTTATCCAACCTCCCAGTCACAGCATTTTTGTTTCGCACTTTCCACATCCGCTCGCTGGATCTATCGGAAGGGCTTTTTGATGGATCTCAGAATGTTATTTTTTAAGGAGAAATGTTCTTCGATCAAATCCCTTTTCCTCGGTATTGCATGGTATTATGGTGTTCTCCGAACACCAGGATGACTCTGATAAGAGTTTGTTTGTTTGCTAAATCTTGCTGGTCCTTCCATAACAAGCCTGATCATTCCGATTTCCCCAACATGGGCCCACGGCTGGTCAATTAGATACGGAGTTGCCTGTCTCCTATAACAAAAGAGGGCCGAGTGTTCTTACAGGAAGCATGAGCTCCTCGTTCACAATATTACCAACATGTACGAACGTATTACAGAACAGACGGTGTATTCAACCTATATTGTAAACAACATGATCCAAGTATCAGGGTATTCCAACTAACACTGGACAGCAATGCAATTGACAGGCGCAATACTCCATCATGAACTCCTTGCCTACCGTCTGTCTACTCACTCACCTTTTGCCGACCCTTCATATCCTTCCTATACTTACATGCTCCCGATCCACAAAGACAATACCGCCCCCCAACAAAGTACTCATCCCCATAATCTACACAAACCTGCTCACCCACCTTAATATCCTTCCTTGCACGTAGCGCCAATACCCTCTCATCCCCGACCCTCGCCTCCTCAATCAGCGCATTGTACTCGCACGCATGATTAGCAAACCGCACAAAACTCCCCGCCTCCTCGGCATCCACGTACGCTAGAGCCTCGGTCTCCTTCTTCGAGAACTTCGGCCCGATGTGAATACGATGCGCGTACTCTGTCTGCGCCGCCTTCGCGGGTACAAGTTCGCCCAAGTACGGACCGATAATTTCACCATTGTTCCAGGCGACTTTGCTGAAGAGCCCATACCCCATCCCCGGCGTCCGACGGATCTCTAGTCTGGATGTCCAGTCTGAGCACCCGGTCAGCCACTCCGACAGGGTATGGTTGCAAGTAGTGTGATTGTACTCCTCGTGACAGAGGATATCGCCCTTCTTGCCCCGCGATTCAGTTTGCCAACAGTACTTACCTAGACATGGATCTTTGAGGAAGTCGCCGTTACGCTTGAGTAGGGTGGCGTACTTGCGCGAGGTTAGCTGGGTGGAGTCGATGTCTACATTCATTAGCTCAGAGGCGGAGGTTGGGGGCCAGCGTCCGACCCAGCCTTTGGGTTTGGTGGTTGTGAGCCATTTGGTAGGATCGAAGTAGAGAGATGTGATGAACTTGGGTTGGATGGGTGGGCAGATACCTCCCGGGTGAAAGGCATTGGTGATTGGCGGGGTGCTGTTAGTACATGAAAAAGCGTGGAAATACTCGCTTTGGTGGGTTGCTTGAACGGGACGCTTTCCATATTTGCTCTCTTCGTCCCCTTCATCCTTCTTTGCATATGGATGGTGGCGGACATTTGGGCGTCTGGGCCGGTCAGCAGCCGGCATGATGATTGATAAGGCGGACAATTTGGAGTTGGGAGGCGGTAACATGGAGAGAAGGGCACTACTTTTGTAACCCCTAGACATGCATTGTGATATTTACATTGTGTACGTAGGGACGATGCGGGAAGGGACAAAAAGATATGATAGCCAACAATGGGCTTGTTACGAACCTTGGAAGGACAGGCTCGGTCGAGACACGGGCACATTGCATGCGCCTCCATGATAGTATATGTGGGATGCCACCTATATTGTAAATGTCCATGAACCATGGAAAGCCTTGGTTAGAGTGTTGATCAAGCAGCCCCCGATATGTTCTTCTGGTTGATGTCTGCCAGAAACTTCACTAAGACTGTGTCCGTGTACGCCCACTTTACGTTAAATAGTACTATAAACAGCAGATAACGTATCCCACGGGCGAGTCAGACACACGTAGGTAGCCCTTGACCTCTTCTCTCCGCGCAACCGTACCCTCATAGTGCACAAAAATACATCTCCACTACCAGGAAATTTTGTTAGCGGGAGTACGGGCGAAATATTCGTTGCTCTGTCCAATTATTCTTGGGTCATCAAGGTCAACGACACTGTGCGGGACTTGATCGCAAAGGTCGAACTACCGTACGAGCCTGAAAATTTGCAACGCAGGGGTTGTGATGTAGCCAATACATACGTGGGCGTCCTGTCGGGCGACGGGAAGAGTTGGGTGGTTGACGAAAGTAGGCGGAACGTCCATACGTAAGATCTAACCTCCCAAACTCTCAATCTTCACATTCTAGAATCTTAGTAAGATTTGCTTGGCTTGTGCTGATTTCAAGTGTTCGAACAGTTCAGAGAACAAAACACGCATTATCAAACTAACGTTCTTGGATGGCGAGTACCTCCTCCTTGGTCGTCAGACTGTCGATACGGCGAACATCTTCGTACAGTACGGCTTTGGTGCTACACGCACCGTGAACCTGACCGGTGGAAGGGCGTTCAGCAAACAGAGTTTGTAGACGGACTCCGGCTTGGCGTGAAATTGGAGAAAGAAATGCAGGTCAACGTCCACCTGAAGAATGGGATCGATGCCAAAGCACTTCCGACTAGGATGCGATCGCTATGTATGCTACAACCAATTTCCAGGCATTGCCAAGTTTTGGAGCTAACAAAGTGCTTCAGATTCTTTTGCCTGGGTTATCAACAGCAGCGCACCGAACCAGCAGCTCACAAGCGCCTCTGTCCGCTTTCCAGGTACTTTGCTGTCTCTCAAGACCACATGCAGTTTTTCTCGTTAACTTTTCAGTCTCCACACGCTAACGAATCCGCTTCCCATAACAGTGAACATCTCTCTCCTCGCACCCTCCAACACTAGCACTTCCATCGATCCCGTCGACCTCATTGTTGCTAAGCGTAACCTCGGCACCTTATCCTCAACCTCCTTCGAGCCTATAAGTCGACGTTGCCAGAAAATTGATTGTTGGCCTGAATGTCAGGTTACAGTTTTCGACTT
>TARA_R110002003_G_scaffold63_4_pt1 | contig 23611 bp, 20 predicted proteins | sample TARA_R110002003 | Tara Oceans TARA_R110002003 (sample SAMEA4396441) | marine metagenome | biome: Westerlies Biome; feature: [SRF] surface water layer (ENVO:00010504); material: water (ENVO:00002006), including particulate matter (ENVO:01000060) such as... | depth 5 m
CTTCGTAGGCAGCGGAGAAAGTTGCCAAACTCTGTCGACACGCAGAGACATGAATAATTGTTCTCTGATCCGTCAAGCGCAGAGGCTGTCGAAATCCCGAGTCCTGGCTCGTAAATGGATTATTGTGGTGACGTAGGTGGTCGAGTTTGTAGGCGAATGGCGCCGAGGGATCGCGACTCGGTTGACATTCTAATTTCCACACCAGGGTCTCGAACATGCCCCTGAAGTGCTCGAGCCGCCGGCGCACATGCACCAGTTAGCTCAAGCGTTTCGACCCACGAGAACGTGTAGGACAAGTATCGGACATCACAACTCGATTTGCGGGTATCAATCTTGCAACGTAGACTTTATCACTATATACAAGAAACTTGAAGCAAATGGTGGTAAGCCACGAGTGTAAAGTGAAGACCATGTCAATTATCTAGACGGCTCTCTCATCAGAGCAAAGAACCTATGAACATGAGAATCCACAGACCACACACTAATCCTCCGTTGGAGCAGTAGCCCTTTCGACCAAGCGTATTAGATATCAGGAATTGTACAATCGAAATGCTGCTGCGACGTCTTGCGCAAGGAGCGGTAGCTGATCTTCGAACTCCCATCCAATGCTGGACCGTATCATGATGTAGAGTCGAAGTCATTACCCGTGAGAACCCATTCCACCCTTGACGACCCAGAACCCAATGTTACGGAGCGAGCTCGATACCATTGGATTACACAAGTGAGGTGCTTACAAGAAAGCAGCGACGGCGCCAACGATGGCGAGCATGGCCGCACCAGTCTGGGCAGCAGCGCCAGTGAACTGGGAGGGAGAAGGCTTGGTGCTGGTGGGAACACCAGTGGCGACAGGGTAAGTCGGGGCAGTTCCGTTCTTGGATGGGTAGGGAACAACCGGAGGCTTGGAGCTGACGACCGGGGGAACGACCGGGGCGCTGCTGGGCTTGACGGGAGCAGAGCTGGGCTTAACGGGGGTGGGGGTGGGCTTGACTGGGACAGTGGTGGTGTACTCGCAGTCGTTGTCGATGATGGTGGTGCTCTTGGTGACAGTGTAGGTCTTGGTGCCAACCTTGAGGGTGGTGGGCTCAGCACAGACGGTGGTGAGGCCCTTGACGGTGGTGGTGGTGTACGAGGGGTACTCGGGAGCCTTCGAGCTCACTGGGTAGGCAGGATAACCGACCGAGGAGCTGGCGGGGTAGGCAGGATACTCCGGGGCCTTGGAGCTCTCATAGGTAGGAGGGGCCACGGAGGTGGTGTTGTACGCAGGGTAGCCATAGGCGTAGGCGTTGGCAGCGGCGGCGAAGCCAGCGATGACGGCGAAGGAGCGCATGTTGATTGTTGGGTTGATTATTAGATACGTTGGTATTAAGTAGGCGAGGAGGTCGTGGAAACGAGTGAATGCGGTGAAGACCGGTGTATTAAGTGAGTGTGTGGTGAGGAAAGAGAAACTGTACAGGAACCGCGAGGGTACTTATATGAAGTCTACACGAGGAACGCTTCCCGACCGAGCCAAATCGGTAGACAGGGGCAATCTGAAGGGTTGCACCCAACCGCCAGCGAATCGACAGCTTGGCTTGTCATGGCGCCCACGATGGATGCGCCTCGCGATAGTACGGTAAAGGGGGAGTGATGGTAGCGTGCGTAGGAGCATTGACAGGGCCCACTCGCTGAGCTGTTTATTGATGGAAGCTGAATGGACCTATCGGAAGCGGTAAGGCGCACCGGAGCGAAATGAACGTTCCAATTTCGCCAGCCAAGGGGCCTATGCCGCCTCAACAGTTCCCCTGTCTGTCTAACTGTCTTCGGTTGGAGGTAAAGCAGTGCACAAGTTGTTCACGAGCACAACGTGCACAACTGCTGGGTGGCTTCGAGGTTTGGGGGAGTTATGCACAATAGCCGCTCGTACGGAGAGATGTTGTCGTGCGACCATGTGAACAGTGCACCGCGATTTATTTTGAGCCTCATCGACGCAAAGTGATCTGCGCAAGCACCGAGCATTTGGATTCTCATAGAGTTCGCAGAATCTGTAGGGGCACGGGCGATTGGCTTGTCGACAATGGATATACAGTACTCGTTGGCGCAGAGGACAACGGACAGTCAGCTGACCTTCAGCAGACGAATAGCCGCCAGTGCAGGTAGGAGGGCAGTTCAAAGATTATCAGTAACCGAACGCAGTGAAGACAACAATGACTCCATCGGTGGGGGCCTGAGTACGGGTTCCTGCATTGACGCCGCATCTGGGCCTGCGACTAAGGTGATTGTGAGGGGCCGACTGCCGACCACGCATCTGGTCCTCCTTGCAGCTCTGCTGATCTCGCGTGTCCACAGCCTTGTAGAGCAGCTGAGGAAATCAAGCACGCCCGCGCTGCTGAGACGAGTCAGGGCGGCTCTGCTTTCAGCTCATCTCGACTCTGCCAGTGGCCGGCGGGAGCTGACAATTGGGTGCCCCGAATCGGATGCCCCGTGGCATGGCTGTCGCATGGTTAGGACCCGTAAAGACAATAACGCGTGGGCTGGCAGCCAGGACAGTGGTAATCTCGCATCGCGAGACGGCCATGAGAATCGCATGTTTAGTGAGCGCCTCAGTGATTGTGGCATGCGGTGCATGGACCTAGCGCAAGCTGCTAGCAGCGAGATAACGCCGTCGTGGTCGCGAGAAACTGCAGGCCATGGTTAGCGACTATTGCAATGGGCGTGTCTCTCCGTGCTCCTGTCGCGTTGGACGTTTCGCGGTCTGGTGATGGAGGAGCGCGAGCTTGCACCAAGATGCTGCCTTCGCACTGGTTGTGTTCCGTGCCGATGTCCTGCCGCTGCTGCCGATAGAGACAGAACTTCTGCGAGGTTCCTTTGCAACAATCCTCCCTACGACTTCAGGCTGCAGCTGTACACCGCTACTCGAACTTTGGATATTGCTCAACTGTGTAAAGTGGGTTCGCTACACTTCAGGCCAGGTTCAGCTTCGCCAAAAAGGCACCTCGCAGCACCTCGCCAGAAGTCTTGATCAAAAGAGGCGCATCTCTCGGCGACTGCCAGCCAGCCACTGTCTCGGGAGGATACTTCTAGAGCCTGCTAAGGAGCCTCGGAACCCATGCCCAACTCGCAGTCGTCCACGGTGCCTAAGGGATGGCCTACGAACATCGCATATCTACATGCGCCTTTTTTCTCCAGAAAGCTGGATGCAGACAAAGTTAATAGCATCATCGTTCTCAAGTCCGACTTGCCATCCAGCACACATGTCTACTCAAGCAGTGGTCCGTACACAAATGTCAAAATAACGCCAATATCAGACACGTCGCATCCCGCACATGGCCAGCATGCTCTGTTTGCTACCCAACACCTTCCGCCAGACTCGTTCATATTACCATATCTAGGACGTGTGCATGACCAGACCGAAACAGACCAGGCTTCTGACTACGATCTGTGCTTGGACCGCGATCTCGGCATCGGAGTAGACGCTTCGATCATGGGCAACGAAGCCAGATTCATCAACGACTTCCGAGGAGTTTCCGCGGCACCAAACGCAGAGTTCCGTGACATTATGGTCCACACCAGCAACAATAGGGCTGAGAAGCGAGTCGGCGTGTTCGTGCTGAGCGCTGGTAAAAGTGGAAAGCGAACAAAAGGCATCAACCGTGGGCAGGAGATTCTCGTGTCCTACGGCAAGGGCTTTTGGGCGCAACGTCAGTTGGTTCAGGAGTGACCTTCCACACGTGAGTAGGCGACGCCACACTCAGCCGGTCCAGCTGTTGCCTCGGATTATTTACATCGAGCTAGACATTGCCACAAACATGAAGCACAACTCCAGGCTCGTTCAAGGACGATCGCCTTTTATGCCCATGGACATCAAGGCGGAAGGCGAGCATGTAGTGCAAGGCGATAGAACCAGCAAGGAAAATGATGTCCACCACTTGGCTTCTTTGACCTGTACCAGCATAAGCCCATAACTAAACCAACCATTGACTAGGAACAGTCCTACGCTGCCTCTTCGCTGGAGACGCAGGGCCGAGTGCTTCACAGGTGAGGCCACAGACCATGCTCATGACATGTTGCCCACGTGTACTGCCGTTGCTTTGTCCTAGCTGGGTACGGAGTATCAGGTGCATGGGCTTCGAAATGTCTTCTAGAATACCAGGGGCCGAGGTTTTGAGACGCTGATGATGGCGATCGGGACACGAAACAAGGCATCGTTGCCTTTCCTGGACCCCACAGCTTGCACATCATGTCACGGTGCGGTACACCAGTGCAGGCTGACCACACGTGGGGATGCGCCACGTAATGAGGCGTCGAAATTGATTGTGTGTTCCTTGGATTTCTCTGCCATGTCGAGCACCCATTCGCCGGCGTTGCACCTACAAGACAGGAGAGAGTTTCGGTGCGGTGGGTCCGTGCACCTGGGCGGAGTCAGCACGGGGCAGAAGTGACGTCGGCGGGTCTGAAATCATGAACCGAAGGCACAGAGACACGGAGACACCCAACGTGGCAGAGTAGGCGGCATGTTTCAGCGAGACGTCAAGCCTCGCTCACACATGACACTGCCGCGCCAACTTGGGACTGTGGCTATCTGCCATGAATGTAGGACAACACGGCACGCCATTTTGCGCAAAAGCAGCCACCTCCAAGTCCAGCATGGCAAATGGCATGGGCTCCGCGGGCGACACCCTCATGCAGGTACGGGCTGCCATCACACTACAGCAGGATTTTCAGGGCTATAGCGGTCGGTGCAGCGTGGTACAATACTTGTACAGCGCTGGATTTAGATCGCGATGCTGGCCCGAATGTTTGATCTTGCACGCCTTGCTAGTGACGTTGTGCCACTTTTGGCGGGATGGATCCACCAACCAGAAGCCTTTGACTTGCTACAGATTCTCGACCCTGGCAGTCAAGCAAGGTTGCAACCAACTCGCACGTTTCGTTTTCCAAGCAACAAGGGCCGCGTTCGGCTTCAGCCGCGCCTCTCCCCGGCGCAGCCTTGTGATTCCACGTCATGGTTATTCTAACCAGGGAGAATGCGGATCTTCAGGAATTGCTAAGTCTCCGAGGCCCCCCTCAGCTGGCATGTGTTGTCGAAGGTGTATCAGTTCCCATTATCAACGGAGAATATCAGCTTGCGTGCCGTCGCAGAACTACACCAGCGTGAGGTCAGCCTACATATCACTCCACCCAATCGACTGCATCGACCAATACCTGCAACTTCCCGCGTCCAACCGCTTCTAGAGCTCTCTACAAACACTTGGAAGCCTAACGTCTTTGAGTCTCCTGCGGTACATCAAATTGGACATCCGCGCTTGACCTTGGCAATCTTGGTTCTGCAATTATTCCTGAGGAGCGTCGTTCTTACACCACAACATAAACCACAATGTCTCCCATGTCAAGGCCAGCTTTATGTAGAGTAAGTATCACTCATCGGATCTGTACCGGAACAACGCTGACCTTGTCCATTAGCACGAATCCATGCAGAAGTATATGCTGCTGTCGGCTCAGAAGGAGGCTTTGCAACGCCGGATGTCACTGCAACTTCCTCTCGGCGCACCCTTGGAAGTCTCATCTCCCGAGTTCCAGTCCTTGTCATCATCACCGGAATGGTCATCAAACTACGCTTCGCCTTATCCTACAGCTACTGAACCCGTTCCTACGACCAGGACATCTATGGCTTCTCGGACGAGCATCGACGATATGCATACCGAAGAGGCACACAAGCTTGCAGAACTTAATCACCAGATTGTGGCTACACTGACGGAGCTACTCAACACCGAGTCGGTGCGATCAGACGAGAGGAGCCGGGCGTGGATACAGGAGCGGCTCATGGAGGCGGAGCACGAGAATCGCCGGCAACGACGTCGACGCTCGTCAAATTCTGATGAGCGAGACTTTGCCTCTGCAATCGCACATCACATCGAACTTGACCTGCGCACCTCGAAAACTTGGGCTTGAGTCTCCATTGCCCGACTGAGGGCAGAGATACCATAACGACCCGGGCTCTGTTACGAAGAAATGTACGAATGTTAGGCGCTTAGCTGGAAATGGCGCAATGGTTGACCTGAGATGAAGTGCTCAAATCAGAAAATGATACCCGATGCAGAGCATCAATTTAGAGCGTAGCGTGCTCTGCGGCTTGTACGCTGCTCTCGTGTTAATTCAAACAATGTTGCCATTCTCGCTCTATCTCTCCGTGCCTGATGTAGCGAGTTTTCCGAGATGCACAGAAGGTCGACCTCAAAGGAGAAGTGTGCAGCAGGGTGCACAGCAAGACGTACGGAGATTGGGCCATGCATCTCTGCCGACAGATCCGAACACCCTGGCAGTCGTTATCTCGGTATCAGCCTTTCGTAATTGCATGCTGCACGTTTAGCCAGTCGTGCATGCCGTGAAATCAGCATGACTTCAAAACCACATCTCTGCTCCACCCCGCCCCACCCTCTCGCCCACACACACTAACGCCGTTTCCATCGACGTTCGAGTAGGGCCTTATTTTCTACACCTCACTTTTGCGTCACGCCCACACCCCTTAGGTTCCCCGCCATTCTCTGCCTTTCTTCAAGTTCTGGCACCACACTTTGTTGTCCCAACAATTTTATCACCATCGAGCCAAGTGGTTCACTCGCTGGAACAAGAGAGTTTGGGGTGGCTTATAGCGCGCAAACGCGCTGGATGCGGTGCGGGATCGACACGACCCCGCTATGCTCCAGCGATGATGGCCCCGTAGTTGACGGGACCGTAACGGCGGGCTTCCAACGAAGACATGCCTTGGGCTAGCTGCGTGCAAGACTTGAGAGAGACGTGGCCGAGTCCAGACTGCACTTGGAAGGCTGCATGCGACCGACGCACCAGTGATTCCAGCATGTCTAGGAGACGGACAGGATTACCGGGCTAGACCAAATAGGGCAGCCTCTACACACGTGAGGTGAACGATGTGTCCGGCAGGTGGTGCATGTCGGAAAGGCCGGCCGAGTTCCGACCAGCAACGGAAGCCTTCCGAATCGCGGAACGCCGACGTGCCTGCGCGGCGAGTCTCAAAAGCAGCTCCCCTGCTCAATTGACGCGGACGATGTAGTCGATACACTCACTCGCAAGCAGTTCAGTCGGACATCAGTATGGCAGCCACCAAAGTCGCCCTTATCACGGCCAGCTCAGCAGGTCTTGGTGCTCAAATTGCCCGCTCATTCGCGCCTGATTTCCGCGTGGTATGTGCCGTTGTGGCTTCATTATTGAGACACAGAAGTTACGCGATATCCAGCCTTGCTGCAATACTGACACGCTCCAGGTCATCAACTATTCGTCCAACTCCGAGCGCGCGCAGAACCTCGTCAAAGAGCTCAGTTCCATCCAGGGCAGCTCCTCGCAGTCGAGCCCACGCTTCCACCTCGTCCAAGCAGACATGTCCTCCAAGACGTCGGTACAAAATCTCGTCAAGGAGACACTTGATACAATGGGCCGACTAGATGTTGTAGTGTCCAACGCTGGCTGGACGCGCATGACCACATTCACCGATATTGAGCAGCAAGTCAACGACGAGGACTGGGACAGGTGCTTCACTATGAACGTCAAGACGCATCTCTGGCTCGCGTACGCAGCAAAAGACGCCTTGGCAGAAACCGAAGGCACCTTCATCACCACAGCAAGTGTGGCCGGTGTCAAACCGTCCGGCTCGAGCGTGCCGTATGCCGTCACCAAGGCAGCCCAAATTCATCTAGCGAAGAGCTTGGCGGTGATACTGGCCCCGAGGATCCGAGTCAACAGCATAAGTCCGGGCATGCTGCTGACAGAGTGGGGCCTCAAGTTTCCAGAGACAAAGCGGAATGCGGCCATCAACAACACAAAGCTGAAGAGACTGGCTACCGTAGAGGACGTTGCGGATCAGGTACGGACGCTCGCACTAAGTCGGAGCATCACTGGGCAGAATGTGTGTATAGACGGAGGGTCATCGGTGTAAACGTGCATAAGGTATGACGAACAATTGAACCGAGTCATTGCCCAACCAAGTTTCGCTATCCTGCTGATTTTGCTAGTGACTGGTCCGTCTTTGCATGTCTCACTCTTTCTCCTTTCGCCCCCATCCTCTTCTCAACAACTACCATGTTTCCGATCATCTCATTCAAGCCGGCGATCCCTCTCGACACCTTGCGCTCCCCTTTCCACAATCACTCGCAGGGCCGTAGTCGCAGCAACCTCCCGTCGAACTGCACTGGAAGGCATGACTGTTGACTCGCTTCGTCTTGATTGCATATGTCCCGGCGCCGACAACACAGTTACCGCAATAGACCCCAGCAGTTAGCCCTTGGACACAAGCGCAGCCATTGTAGCTGCATGCTCGCTTTTCGAGTGTCAAGCCGTTGTGGGCTTCGAGAGCTCTGCGTGGGGCGAATGCATTGGAATCCAACGCGGCTGAGGCCAATGTCGTCGATGTGGCGAAAGAGAAGGCGAGGAGAAGAACTGGGGTGAACTGCATATTGAGGCTGACTACGCTGGGTATGCTAGATGGAGGCGGGTCGAAGCGTATAATGGGACTCAAGGCAGCACGGAGTGCGATGTCGACATATATATGTCCAAGGCCTTAATCAGCTTGCGTGTGATGCGTCCCTTGCTCAATCCATACCAGCTGTGCATGAAGAAGGCAGGCGTATCGCCGACCATCTGAACTTCGCACTGAAGCTTCGGTCAATGGCCGGTTTGGCGCAAATTAGGATTACGAGATGCTATATTAAACGCGGGAAGGACATCGTATTCCTCGCATACATATCAATTCCATTATAAGACCCACTCACATGCCGGGATCGTCAAATTCGTCACCCTCTTTGCATGTTAACATGTAGTGCAGTTGTACGGAGTACGAGGTGCGTGAGCTCAGCAAGGAACGATGGCTTGGAGAGCAGACATTAAGCAGAGAAGCCTGTATACTCTTCCTGCACTCTCCTACGGCATGTGGGTCATTCTTCCATTCTGACTGGCACGTGTCGATCCCACAAGTTGACATGAGTTTTCTGCCTTGATCAAACGGAGAGCTTTTGTCTGTCTCGACCAATAAGATCATCAAGAGTGACTTGCATAGATGACCGCTTCCGCGAGAAACCATCCAAGGAAAGGTGGCTCAACGTCATGGAGATCAACATTCGTTGGGCGGAGAACAGGTGTTTATTTCAAGTGAACGCATGGCCCAATTCCAGAACGAAGTCGACGAAAAACTTAGACTGAAAACGTCGATTTGCACAAAAGACGACAAGTATTCACTAGATACCTCTTTCTCCGTCCTGGCGCCGGCTCAGTCACACGAGCAATTCTCCATCCCTCCGTCCATCTGACGAAACATCCGCTGCAAAGTAAAGGCCGTTACAGACGTCCTCCGGTGAAGATAGGACGAAGAAGCATACAAAATCACACAGTACGCGTGGACCCAACAATCTCCAGCAAAGGGAGCAAGCTCCAGAACGCCAGGGCACGCGACCGCGCTACCCGGATGTCAATGGAATATATCCGTGTAGTTGAGGCGGCCTCCTGGGCAATCCGGTGATGATACATTATCCCAAGTAAACGCCGGCTTGTTATGAACAGAGAGTAAATGATGTCATAGGGATCTGTTGGCGACCAGGTTCGTCAACGACCAGAATCAGGTTCGATATTGGATATGTTGGTGAAGTGAGATGTCGTAGGCGTCATTGAATGCCAATGTTGTATAAGTGGCGTAGAGTTAAAGGGTCGTAGCGGGCTTGGGAGCATGCTACAGTGTTTATGAGGGTGCCATCTCATCCATAGATTCCTTTTCGAATTGCTCAAGTCTCTTCAGCTTGGCTTCGAGCTCCGCGAAGATGTCGCCCATATGACAGGCTTGTGCGAGAAGTGGCGCGGTGCCAAATGGCCGAATCAGGTGGCGAAGGGCAAGAGTGTTCGCACAAGACTGCGTGCAACGTTAACGACATATATCAAAAGCCGAGTGCACAATACTTACCTCAATTCTGCTGATCTGATGCTCCACAAAATTCAGCAAAAACCTGTCTGTGATTTCTCCTCCGCGGCTCTTCATTCTCTCCAGCAAGGCTGTTTCCGGCGGCTTGAGTTCCAAGCAACCAGGGTTCTCCAAGGAACTGCAAAGCATCTCCAGACGTAGACTAATATTCCAGAGATCCCAGACGTCTTCTGTGTCGATGGTGAGCTGACTATTCGCCATCTTCTGGCCAGCCTGTGCTTCCGTGGCAGGCGCTGGCTTTTGCTCGCTCATTTGCCGTTGCACAGCAAGACGACTCGCAAGGGAGTGTGGATACATGAGGTAGATGTATTCAGGATTCTCGAGACCTTTGAGACGGCGCTCACCGAGATCCTTGACCTCAAAGCCCTGGCTACTGAGCGATCGCAGTTCTTGACGAATGAGCTGGCTGTTATTGTCTTCGGTAAAAGCCTCTTCAGAACCAGCCGAGTTGCTGCGGTCACCCTCAATGTGCGTTTCCAATAGTCGCTGAATCTCAGCAATGAAGTCGGACGAGACGGTGATTTGGCCTCCATCGGCAACGGACGAGATACGTGAGGCTCGATTGACCATGGGACCAAAGTAGTCCATGCGTTTGGTCACGGGATCGACTTCGCACACTGGCGTGCCCCAGTGTATTCCCATACGCACAGAAAGACCCCGAAAAATAACGTTACCATCTGGATCGACGACCTCTTGTCCGTTCACGCTGTTGAGAATCTCTTGCGGCCATTGCACCTCGAGCAGTTGACTCTGTATTGTGAAACACCAAAGGAGCGCAGACGTCACAGTCCGAAAAGCCACCATGAAAGCATCACCTTCAGTCTTGACTTCGTAGCCACCGATGATACGCAACTGGCGGCGCATGAGCTCGTTATGCATCTTGATGGCAGATCTCATCGCAATCGGATAAGTTTCCCAAAGCAACGTGGAATTCTTGATGTCCGTAAACACCAAGCTAACTTCTCCTGTCGGTGCGTCCACCTCATTATCAAGGCGAGCAAGCTTGGAGTCGCCGACCAGATTCCGCTTCTTGCCAGGTCTGCGAGCAGCAAGAAAGTCGTCTGCTGCACCAGAGGGGCCGAGCGACATGCTTTGTGTGCGGAAGCGAGCACGCTGCTTGCTTTTGAGATCGCTCACGCCAAGTAACATGACCATGATCTTATTGGTGGCGCCGAAGGCGATGGCGAGGTCGCGAAGCTTTTGCGCAGCGCGCATTAGATCGTTGCGTTCGGAACGGGCAACATCTACGGCAAAATCCGGCGTGAGATATTCCCAAAGTTCTCGAGAAGCAACGAGTATCATCTCGTCTGTGTCGCCTAGCGTGACGCTCATAAGATGCGGGGAAGCGATGACGGATGGTGACATTTGTACGTAACCAAACGCCCTCGACACCTCCAGAACGTCGTTGAGCTTGCCTTGTCGCGAAACGAAGCCACCGGCTTCTCGTATCCTGGCTCTTTCACTCGGCTCAGCAGGATCGTGTTTTCGAGTTAGAATCTTGTGACCACCTTCGGACCTGATCAAAAGTGCCTGCGCATCACCAACGTTCGAGATGTACAGCTCCATTTCCTTGAGGTACAAAACAGTAGCTACGCTGCCAGATGTCAGATCATCGTCGCCAAGCTCAGGACCTGATGGTCGTTGCCCTTGCGGTGCGGAGAATGCATTCTTGTCAAGCGTTTGAGTTGCCACAGTGGCGAGTTCCTTGTTCAGACCGAGATAGGTTCGCCGCAGTGCGTCTGTTGGAGACTCTGATGGTCGCAAACGGTCCAGCTCATCGGCAAACCGATTCTTGAAGTGGTCGTACAGGTACTTGGCAATCTTCGATCCGCCTCCTGCAAGGGGTTGAGCATCAAACAACCCTAGGACCTGCTCATCATCGTGACTTCGGAAGCGAGGTACGACCATGTCCATGGTTGAGATGTGCTCTTTCAGTCCCAAGCTATCTGCCATACCGTAAGCCATGCTGCCGACAGCGGAGCCTGCCGTCCGCACTCTTCGGTCCTCTGACTGTTCAGGAACAGAGGGAACCATCATGGTGACATCCATTAGGCCCAGGACGCGCAGGTTGATGAGCGAGCTGAAGTCTGTCAGGTCGCGGCCTTCGCGCATATTGACTCCACTGCCGCTGTAAGACCCACTGGGTTTGATCTCGAGACGTTTGTTACCTGACAGATTGAGGTACCGCAGTTTGTGGTTCCAGTTCCAATTCCAATCATATGGCCAGTTGGACACATTGTACTTCAAAGAGTTGCTTGCGACGTCAAGCACGGCAAGCTGCGCAACTTTGCCCAATTCAGCGGGAAGAACCTGGAATTTGTTGTTGTTGATGTGCAGCACCTTTAATGAACCCACTTCTTCAAGATCTTCCGATGGTAGGGATGTAAGGTCGTTGCCTGAAAGATACAATTCCGTCAAATGCTGCCATCTCCTAATCGTGCGTGAAGGTACGTCATAGATAAGGTTATACGCCAAATTTACGATTCGTAATTCGGGCAATAAGCAAAGTTCGTCGAATACGTCGTCCGTCAGCCTGTTGTCTGCTAGGAAAACGTGCCGCAATGAGCCCGCAAATGTGGTAACGAGTCTACTTGAAAGACTCGAATCCTTGCGAGACATTGGTGTGAGCGTCCCTTCGGTCGGTGCGCGAGAAGCTACTGATGGCTTCCGAGCGGTACTTGTAGTATTGTACGAGGCCATGGATCCCTTTCTTTGTGAGGATGCGGGTGAAGTTCCCGAACTAAACTGACCGCCAGACGCCTGACTAGGACGACGATTTTGGAAGTCTTCGAGCTTCCCAAGCTCTTCATAACTCGGACTCGTACCGAGGCCCGGTGTGGACAGCGGAGTCGCGCCATCTAGATTCGAGACTTCACCATTCATCGCAGCTGGTGGTGGAGCCGCGCCTGGCTTGGGGAATGCGTCGAGCACGTTTGAGGAAACGTTGAGCGTTTCCAGGCGTCTTGCATACCACAATTCTGGTGGTAGTTGACCTAGATTGTTCTCTCGTACGTCAAGATAGCGGAGCTCAACCAAGCGTCCGATCTCCGCCGGCAGCACGTCAAGCGAGTTCCGTGCAACGCTCAGATGTTCCAATCGGTACAGCCGTCCGATGTTGTTCGAAAGCGAGGTGAAGTGATTTTTGTCAAGAATCAGCTTCGTCAAACCGGTGAGTTTCGAGAAAAGATCTTCGGGCAGTTGAGCCAGCTTTGCTGAAGCCAGGTTTAGTGCAGTAAGCGAGGGCACTGCCTGACTGAGACCGAATCGCGTGACAGGATTGTGGTTCATATGCAAAACTCTGATCTTGGGGAAAAAGCCTTCAAAGGAGGAGATGTTGTTGTGCCCAATCATGAGATATTCCAACCGCGGTAATTGCGACATCACATCCATGCTGTCGAGGGCGTTGAAGCGTACATCAATTTCGCGGAGATTGACCAGGTTGCTGAGTGTAGGAGGAAAGCTACCCGTCAGTTTGTTGTTGGTTGCCCACAACCTCTCGAGGCAGGTAAGCTGACCAATCTTGGGTAAGCTGGTGATAGAGTTGAAGCTGATGTCGAGATCCACCAATGTTCGAACCTCGCATAAGAAGTCAGGAAACTCGTTCAGTGCATTCGAGCTCAGGTTGAGACTTCGAAGTGCGCGATACTGGCCAAAATAGGGCGGGAGTCGGGTCAGACCGTTGTTGGATAATCGAAGCCCTTGCAGACTTTGCAATTTGTGCAGCTCAGCCCTGTCGAGCGACTGTAGACGATTATTGGAAATGTCCAACATGGTCAACCGGCTTGCCAAGCTTAGACTAGGAGGCAATCGTCGAGCATCGTTGCTCGTGTACTTGATCTCTCGTAGATTGGTGCAAGCTTGAATGAAGTCTTTGGGAACATCCAGTGAGAGGTTGCGAGAGAGATTCAGAGATATTATCTCAGTCGCCTTCTGGTACAAAGTGATGGGTATTGTGATCAGATTCCGGCCTTGGAGGTCAATATGACTGAACTTTTGCATCTTACTAAACCCTGGATCGCGTTCCAAGCTGGAGTAGCCACTCATCTTGGCGGGTAAGAAGGTGAACCTGCATAGGTAGCTGTTGTCTTCTCGGCCAACGTCCTCCAGGCGGTCAAGGTCGGTGTAGCCAGCTTGTTCGAGTAGTCGCTTCTGAATTAGCAAGGGTCGCTCGTTGCTTTCCAATTGACGGGAGGTATCATGTTTCTTCATCACGATATGGTAATTGTCCAGTTCGTCTTGTAGCACAGTCTTCTTGCCCAGAATCTGGATGATCTCCTGCACCGTGGTGTTCAGTGTCGCAGATAGTGTAGCAAAAGTCGAGTCAACACGGAAAATGCGCAAGCAATACGTCTTGGTGTCGTGTTGTTCCTTGAGCGGCTCGTCGTTCTCGTCGACTTCGTCATACAGATCTCCCATCTCTTCCCTTGTGCGCTTGACCGCCCAGGAGTCAGGCGCGTCCCATGCCGCAGTATCATCGTCTGGTTGTACGGTAATAACCTGTTCATCGCCAGGCAACGCAGGCTGTTTCTGCAATTCTCCAATAGGAGGGGTCATTGGCGGATGCTGCGTGTTGACGATGCCCTCCATGTTGTTCAAATCTCGGTCCAGAAAGAACACGGCATCATTGCCGATGTTGCTGGCAATAGCCTCATTGGGGTCCTTGCCAGGAGGCAGCTCGTTCGTGGGTGCACGTTTGTCTTTCCTGAATGTTGGCAACCGAGCGTGATGGCCTCGTCTGGCATCTTTGCTGCTAACCTTGTCCGATGTCCCATTATTTGCGTTGCCTCTCGACATCTGTGGCTGCGGCGACGGTTCTGCGCGTGCGTACTTTGTTGAAGTGGCTGAAGGATTCAGGGACGTGACGGATGTGTTGCCAGTCACAGGAAGGCTCCTGAGATTCTCTGGCGGCGCTGAACGGTCTTTCTTATCCTTGTCCTTACCTCGGAGGCGAGCGAACAGTCCATGCGATTTGGTGGTACTCGGGGATCTTTGGGCGATTGCGGTGTCTCGTGTCATTTCGGAAAAGGCGCTGGGCGTGGGGCTCGAAGGTCGTCCGAGGTTAGTCTTCGAGTTCAATGCTGAGCTCAGAGCTGACGGATACGTCGAATTCTGGCGAATGCTGTACGTCGAATCTTCGCGACTGGGTGCCGGGCGGAGTGGAAACGGTTGGCTAATGTCGGTTCGTGGCTCGGGTGGTTTGTTGTCCTCCTTGCTGCTCCTGTGGCGGTGACCGTGGCCAGGCAGCCTCACATGCAGCTTGTGGTGCGAGCGCGTACTCGGTTTGCCAGTATGCTGCTCCGACGAGCGCCGACCATTCTCAGCCGGAGTGGGAACGTCCTGGAGACTGTCAGTGAGGAATGCTGCGGGTGTAGTCATAACGGGAAGGGAGTAGCATAAAGAGCACTGAAGAAGAAGGAGCAGCAGCAATGCACACACTGCGCCTGCTGTACGGTCCACCTCGCCAGCGGCAAGGAGGTCAGGATCGACTCACCTTCGAATCTTGGAAATCCCATGGTGTGACCTCGGACGACGGTTGCGGTGTCCGCGGACGTGAACTAGTGGGCGAGGCCGGTCGGGAGTGGAAGCTGCCTACTGTGTTGTTCAGAGAGTTGCCGCGATTTCGAGTCCCACGCAGCGAGGCTGTGTCGGGTACATAGGGTGTGCTCAGGCTCGTTTCCGAGTTCTGGCGGCCGTCAGCAGGAAAGTCCTCTCCAAACACATTCTGCAGCCTCTTGTGGAAGCCTCCCCTGCTGATGCTAGATTTCGACCCCGAGCTGCTGACGGTGGTGGCACTCGCAACGGAGGGTCTCCGGTCGTCCTTGAGCGGGAAGCCCATGCTGTCCTCGCGGCTGCCGGTGCCGGGCCTCGCAAAAGCAGGGGACAGCTGCGAGATGTCCTCGTTGGAGTCGTTGTAGAAGCTGCTCCAGGCGCTGTTCGCCATGGGTGCGCCGTTACTCCCCGACGACCATGGCGCGCTCTGTGAATGGGCACTGGTGGCGGTCGGTGGGTTCCGCGATATCGAGGGCACGCGTCCGCCCGACGTCTCCAGCACAGCCAGCTGTTTCCTGTGATCGCCGAAGCTCGCCTGCGGGCCGTCCCAGGTGGAGGGCTTGCGTGGCCGGTGGGAGGGGTCCTTGGGGGGCGGGGCGGGAGGAACGGTGCCGGGGGATATCTCCGACTCCTTTTCGACTCTGCATCGCGGCGTTAGCAAGTGTCGTCTCAGAGGGAGGGCCGCCTGGGAGTGAGACCAGCTCCAGCTCCAGCCCGGGGCCTGTGCAGCTCTTGCAACATGCGATGGAAGCGCCGGGCGACGCACACGGCGGGCATACGTACTGGGCGAGGTCCTTGTTGGTCTTGACGGTGACGGGCGTGCCGCGCAGAGAGCCCTGGCGTCCGTAGGGCCGTATCGTGTCGCCAGAGCGCGAGCTCCAGCTGCTCTCGACGGAGCCATGGCGGGCGGCCGTCTCGTTCCTCGCCATGGTCGCGGGCACGGGCACGGGCACAGGCACGGGCTGCGCACACGACACGACGCAATGCGCCGGCGGGTTGCGGGTTTGCGGGCGCGGTGGGCGAGGGCTGCTTGCGCAGAGGCGTCTAGGACGGCTGCTTCATCGAGGCGGGACGCGAGGTCGGTGTGCGCATGGGCGGAGCGGTCACAGGGCGGGCGGTGCACACGGGCGGGCAGCAGCCAGAGAGGCGGCGGTGGCGGGCACAGCGGAGCGGGCGGGCAGGGCAGCGGTGCGGAATCACGTCAACACAGGGCGTTGAGTGCAAGACGTCGTCGAGACGGTGGTCCGAGGATGCACTTGGACATGGCACGGCTCCACTCCACATGGAGAGGAGAGCGGATGCTCACACGTCGCGGGCCTCCATGCGCCACTTGCATTCGGGGCCTGCCACGCCAAACCGCCAAAGCCTAGAACGGCACAACAAAAGACGTCGCCTTGCCTGTCTCGCCCACTCGCCCTCTCCGGAAGCAGCAGGCCTGATGACATCCACTATTGCGCGCTCCATCCCGCTCGCCGTGCTCAAGTTGCAGCCGTTCCCCCGCTCCAAGCCACCGTTCCATCACAACCGCCTCATTGTTCCGCATCAGAGACACGCAAGAAAGACTGCTTGTGCTCTATCTGAAGCACTTTCGTACCCCGCGACCGCGCGCTGCATATTCTCCGACAGACTGGCCTGTCTGTTGGCCGCTGCAGTGTCCCGTCCTTGATTGCCGGCTGGGCCACGTACCGACGCGACGCACCTCACCGGCTCGCAAGAAGCAATTGCACGCGGCACCCACTGCGACATCACGTTTATTGATTCTGATGAGCAGCGCGTACATCTCGTGCGGGTTGTGGTGATCACCGGGTGCTACGGCTAGCGTAGGGCTAGCAAGTAAGCTTAAACATACATTGGCCCGACCAATCAGTCGCATACATCAAGTACATGCTCTGCAGAGCAACTATGAGACGGGCGTCGTCATAACATCCATGTCCCCGAGTGTCCTGAACTCCTGCGACAGCTATGCCGACAAAATAATCATACATTCACCATGCCCAATTACCTTCACATCTTCCTCTCCGATCCTTGATGGAATGCACGCAAAACGATAAATAAGAGGTCGACAAATCCTTTTGCAACCTCCAATCGGCATTCTACTCATCTCTCATCGTTGACCGCCAAGCGCACGGAGAATGTCTTGAAGGGCCTGTGCACTCTGAGCATCAGGTTGTTGTGGCGGATTGGCTGCTGGCGGTGCAGCGTTTTGAGCGTACTGCTGGTACGGGTAAGCATACGGGGCCTGAGGCTGCGCTTGCATTGGCGGCGGCGGCGGCGGTGGAGCAGCTTGAGCTTGAGGTTGCTGTTGTTGCTGCATCGTCTGAACGACCTGAAGCCACTGTGCCCATGCCGCCCAGTTCGCTTGCTGTTGTTGGCCTTGAGCTGGTGCCGGAGCCTGTGGTTGGCTATACGCGATTGGAGCCGCGTAGGGAACTGCAGCGACCTGAGGTGGAGGAGGGGGTGCATATGGTGCTGCCGGTTGGGGCGAGTTCGAGTACTGTGGCGGCCAACCCGCGGTGTTGTTATTAGCATATGAGTTGGCGTTTGAAGCTGCTGGTGGCGCAGGCGAAGCGTGTTGCTGAGACTGCTGGCGCTGCTGCTGCTGCTGCTGCTGCTGTTCCCGCTCTGTCTCCTTCTTCTCGCGTAATCGCTGTTTTCGGTTCTTGTTCTTGCTCTTTGCGGGCGGTGAATGCTGTGGTTGAGATGATTGCTGGGACTGGCCACGATCTTGATGTCGAGCAGGTGACGCGGACGTTGCAGAACGCTGCTGCTGGTATGCTGCGCTGCCCTGGCGACCGTCCTGCTGTCGGTTTTGTTGATCTTGAGGTCTTCCGCGATCGAGTTGCGGCTTGAGGGTGGGACATTCGCGCTTCTGATGTCCAACCTGCCCGCAAGCATAGCACGTCCGATCAGTGCGACCTCCTTGAGCTCCACCTCGGTTGCCTTGGTTGTTCTGAGCACCTTGACCGCTCTGGCCGCCTCGACCGCCTCCGAAGTCACCCCGTCCGCCCACATAGCCACCCCGGTCGCTCTGACCGCCACCATAATCCCCTCGTCCGCCATAACCGCCTCTCCCGCGGAATCCACGTCCGCGATCACCCCATCCACCACGGCCACGCATCATACCGCGACGGACGTGGCTGCGATCTTCCAGGGGCGCACCGTGTCCAACGATCTGCTCGAAGTGGTCGGGTCGAGCGAGCGGCTTGTACATGCCGAGATCTTCGTCCTCATCGTCGCTGTACTTGAGGCCGCCTCCCTGATACTCCATGGGCTGGTAAAAAGCTGGCACGTCGACGTGGCCCCGCGGCCCAGTGGGAATGGGTTTCTCGGGCGGCGGCTCGTTGTCGTCATCCTGTCTGGCTCTTTTCTTAGCCTTCTGCTGGCGCTTGTATTCGGCCTCCTTCTCGTCGTCGGAGAAGTCCACTTCGTTTGTTTCTTCGTCGTGCAGGTTCGACGCATCGGTGTGTTTTTGGGCGCGCAGGGGCTCGGTGAAGACGAAGGTGGAATGGTCGTCGACGTAGTAGATGGGTGTGTCTTTGGCAATGCCTAGATTTGTGATTTCGGCAGGGTCGTTGAAACCGAGCGCGTATCGGGGCTCTTCAACACGACCCATTTGCTCAGAGATCTTGCCGATGACGGTGCGGTCCTGCAGGCAGAGCGCCGATCCGGACTCCAGCACCTGAAGGTCGCCTGACACGTTGGCTTTGACCACGACGATGTTCTCGACAACCGACTCGACCTTGCCGAGCTCGGAGATCTTTGTCTCCTCGGTGACTGTGATGTCGGGCTTCTCGTACTGCTCCTCGACCTCGTTCTGCGTCTTGACCCTGGCCTTGGCGGCACCGGGCTCGTCGACAGCCTCCGCCATGAGCAGGCGCACTTGCGCCTCGGGGTCGAGCAGCTCGCCGTCGTCTGAGCCCTCCTCATCGGAACTGCCATCGGAGCTCGACGAGTCCGACGACGCTGAGTCTGAGGCGTCCGAGTCGAGCTGCCACTCCGCATCCTTGTCGTCCTTGTTCGCTTCGGCCGCCCTGAGAAACTCGGCCTTGCTATCCTCCTCTGCGAGCCCATTCGTGATGGCCAGGGCGAGGTCGTCACTGCTGTCGTCGTCGAGGGCATCGGGGGCACCCGTGGGCGCCGTCACGGGCGCCGTCGCAGCGCGGTGGGCACCGGGCGCGGCAGGCGCAACAGCAGGAGCATCTTGGGCATGCGTCAGGGACACGGCGGGCAGCTCAGAGCGCGACAGCTTACCGTGCAGTGCAGCGTCGCGCGCGGCGGGCACCTGGCTGGCTGCACCCGGCGCTCCGGCGCTCTGCTCGTGGTAGAAGGCGTCCGTGTCGGAGAGCTCGCCGTCCTCAGACGTCTCTGCACGGCCGTCTGCGCCTGCGCCTGCGCCGGTCTCTGCGCGGTTGTGCGTTGCGGGCTGCGAGGCCGGCGTCTCGCCCGTCGCGCTGCCGAGGCCAGGGAGGTGGAGGCTCGCTGGCACTGTCGCCGCCGCCGCCGCCAACGACGATGCGCTCCCGTCCACGACAGGCTGCGCTGCCGGCTTGACGGGCGTGGAGTCGTAGAAATCGTCGTCCATGTCATCGACAGGCGAGCCCGGCGCGTCGAGCGATGCGCCGTAGAGGGCAGCATCCGCCTCCAGCCGCGCCCTCTTCGCAGGCGGTTCCAGCGAGTCTGACATTCTGTCTCCTCTGCAGAGTCTGCAGCACGCGTGATGGCTTCTGCGGCACCAACTGCGGTATGCACTGTTTTGCTTAATGTGCGGTGATGATCAGATCTGAGGAGCAGGAGCGCCAGGAGGAACGTCCACGGTCGCCTTTTTTGACGGGCTAGCGCCGTGCCCGTGCGTGCTTCAGCCCTACCAGCGACGACGCCTCCACAGTACTGCGTACCAAGTCCTCACCCAAGGACTGCAGGCACCAGGACAGGACATGCCTCGATGGAGAAGCCACCGCAGCTCACCCCACACCTCGCCTTGGCCGTCTTCGCCACTGCCAATGTCGTTGCCGCCGTCTTCGCACCCATCCAAGACTGCGACGAGGTCTTCAACTACTGGGAGCCGACTCACTATCTCAACCATGGCTACGGCCTGCAGACCTGGGAGTACTCCCCCGAGTACGCCATCCGGAGCTGGGCGTATACGGCCCTACACTCACTCGTCATCTGCATCGGAACATTACCCTTCAAAGCCCTGGGACTCGGAAAGCCCAAGGTGGTCGAGTTCTACTTTCTTAGGACCACATTGGCACTCGCATGCGCACTATGCCAAACAAGACTGTACTCGGTCATCTCCCGGACAATGAACCCCAGGGTCGCCATCTTCTTTGCGCTGGCGCTCGTCTTCAGTCCAGGCATGTACCATGCCGCCCCCGCCTATCTGCCCTCAACCTTCGCCATGTACGCCACCATGCTTGGCTTCTCGGCGTTCATGGACTGGTCTGGCGGGATCAAGACAGCTCAAGGAATCACGTGGTTTGCCCTGGGAGCTACTCTTGGATGGCCGTTCGCCGGTGCCCTCGTCCTCCCATTCCTCATCGAAGAAGCCATACTCGCATCCATCACAGGGGCCATCTCCGATGGCTGCAGCAGACTCCTCCAGGGAGCAATCGGATCCGTGTTTATTCTCGCTATGCAGATAGGCATCGATTCATTCTTCTACAGAAAGTTCACTTGCGTCCCCCTGAACATCGTCCTTTACAATGTGTTCAGCAGTGGCAGCCGAGGACCAGATATCTATGGCGTGGAACCATGGCATTTCTACATTCGTAACCTTGTTGTAAACTTCAACATCTGGTTCTTCCTAGCCCTGGCTGCGTTTCCGCTGATCGTTACACAGCACTTCATTCTCCAAAAGGCCGTTTCGAAGCAAACGCTGCTTCGCAGTGTTGTCTTCGTCAGTCCCTTCTACTTATGGCTTGCCATCTTCACGGCACAGCCGCACAAGGAGGAGCGCTTCATGTACCCAGTATATCCGGCATTGGCCCTCAATGCCGCCATGTCTCTGCACATTCTCCTGGCGAACTTTGGTTCCACCGACCCGTTGCACCTCGTCAGCAAGATACCGGTCCCCGTTAAGCTCGCTGTTGTCAGCATTCCACTGCTCCTTTCCTTCGACGTGGGAATGCTCCGGACTGTCGGCACTTTCATGGCATATTCAGCCCCCTTGAATGTCTATCAGCCCTTGCACAGTCCAGGCGTTGCAAAACCCGGTGACACTGTGTGTCTTGGCAAGGAGTGGTATCGCTTTCCATCATCGTTTTCTCTTCCGCATGGCGTACATGCCAAGTTCATCAAGAGCGAATTCTCCGGTTTGCTACCTGGCGAGTTCAGTGAAGCCAATGTCGGATTTGGCCTGTTTCCTGGCACGTGGGTAGTTCCCCCCGGCATGAACGACGAGAATTTGGAAGACGTGGGCAAGTACACTGACCTCAATCACTGCACGTTTCTTGTGGACTCGCGGATGCCTTCAGCGACGCCAACAACTCTGGAGCCAGACTACATGTCAGACTCAGTGCACTGGGAGAGGCTGAGATGTGGGTCCTTCCTCGACGCCTCGCAAACGCACGTCTTAGGCCGCTTACTCTACATTCCGGATCTTCCATTCATCCCGCAAAGATTTCGCAGAAAGTGGGGCGACTATTGTCTTCTACGGCGCAGAAGCTCTGATGCGAAGGGCGAATATGCATGAGGTGTACAACCTTGTCTCAAGTGAGTATGGCAGGACTGTTGCCACCTCGAGACCTACACCAGGAGCTTGTAGACGCCTGAAACACGCGTAGTGGGTGCACCAAGGCGTATCCTACCAACAACTACCTTCCCTTGCCCATGGAGCCACTGGGAGCCTGTCCATCATCCAGCTACACCTCGCAGCAGTAGCCGTAGTAGGTTTGCGTGCGTTGACCGCAGACACTGCGTCCGGTGCGCGCTTATCGATAACATTTGCGAACGTCGCAAGCATTCAATGTGCTACAGTCCTATCGCTTGATGCACCTAACGGTGCTTGGCTGCTCGAATTGGATTTGCGAGCTAGCCCAGTGGGGTAATCGTATCCCCGCTCCTATGAGATAAACAACATTGACGATACTGGGAGCTGCCAACCCCACACTTTATCCGACTAGATCCTGGTCCTTGATGGTCGTTATCGCGGAGCAGGGTAGCGCATACAGCGTGAGTTAGGGAATGAAATGATTCAATGTCACATCACGTAGATCTGCGCCTCCTTCTTGTCTTGATCTTTCCTCGGCCCTGCATTTCTTGTTCTGAAGTCATTTGAACTGTCGTAGTTCTCTTCGAGCTGCGCTTCGTCTTCCCTGACATATCTGTCATAATGTTAAGTTTGACCCCACGGCTAGCCAAGCACGTTGGCACACTTCACCAAGCCGTACGACAACACTGCGCTCAGCTTGAACGAGCGATTCATCTTCATTGCGACAAAGCCCAAACAAACCTCAACACCGCCCTCAAGCACGCAGATATCCACCCAAAAGCAGCCCTTTATGCAGGCCTCTTGCTCGTCGCCTGCATTTGGCTGTCCGTTACATTGACATGCCACCTTCGCACCCGCGCACGAAACCAAGTCACACCACCCGACACCCCGAATCTCGAGAAACGCTCACCCTTCAAGGCACCTGATAGACCACCTGGGGGTACCAGCACAACCACCAGCTCTCATCACATCTATGCTAACGTCGATCAGTATGGTCACCGTCCACATTCACCCGCCCTGCTGCACCTCCCTACCCAGATTGGTCCATCGAAAGCACAAAGCCTCTACCATACCGCCCGTTCCGTCATGGCCCAAAGTACAACATTACGATGGGCCTTCGCACCATGCACTGGGACGAGTGGATAGAATTAGACAACCAATTCCTACATTTTCATGACTTAAAAGCCAAGCGCATTGCCGAGCGAGGTGAGAAGTGTTGTCGCACGGCTCCCGAGGCGTTCGATTGTGCGTTGGAACTGCTGGAAGAATTGTGTGGCTATCTGCCAGAACGATATCCAAGTTTGTATCGGAGGACGGCGGTTGGGATGGATAATCTAGTCACTGGCGAGACGTTTGATATCAAAGAGAGACCGCTCAAGGAAGACCCAATGGCCATG
>TARA_R110002003_G_scaffold52_29_pt1 | contig 23610 bp, 30 predicted proteins | sample TARA_R110002003 | Tara Oceans TARA_R110002003 (sample SAMEA4396441) | marine metagenome | biome: Westerlies Biome; feature: [SRF] surface water layer (ENVO:00010504); material: water (ENVO:00002006), including particulate matter (ENVO:01000060) such as... | depth 5 m
CAATTAACCTAGTTCGGGCCAAAATTATTCTGACTTTCAAAGGACCGCCACAACACCACTAAAGGTTCAGGAAATAACGGCGCATGCTGGGTACTTATATCTGTTGACCTGGCTAATCTTTCACAACTAGATATGATTCGTGCATTAAACAAATCCTTTCGTCTTTTTGATGATATAAGTTGTGAACAGACAATTCCAAGCAAATTGAACCGTTTTGTGCCAGTTGGGGACCAGAAGTCTATCACTCATATGTATCGGAAGGACAGCTATGTTTATTTACCTCAGAGTGCGAGCAAGAGAATGTCGCACCTCAAACACGGCCGAGCAAAACTGGTGCTCATCACGGTCTGATCAGTCGGGTTTACCGGCCTTCCCAGCATATGCACATCCCGCTTCGGGAAATGGCTGTTAGCTCCTACCAAGTAAGCCGGTCCGACCGGTTTCAACAGTCAAGACTCCAGAACAGGTGCAATCACGATCGCTACGTTTGGTCCGCGCTGCGATATCCAGATCTGCTGACTGCGGTTCAGCAGGAAGGGAGGCCCGCGACGGGGAGCAGGGCTGAACCACCCCCAACTTCAGCCACAACTGGACAACGCGCGCATTGGCACCAAGTCTTTTGCACGATACGGAAACCCACCACTTCAATATCCTCGCCGTCGGGCCAAATTACCTCACGATGGAGATCTTTCCAGGATGACTGTACCGACTGAGTGGTTGCTTTCTACCCCGCAAGTAAGGATCACTCAGTTGGGAAGGAGCATTAGACGTCTCACCGAAATGACGTCGCCGGGTGTGACGAGTGTCCTGCTTTCAACAGGCACAATCGCTTGCTGGAAAATCGATATGCCACATCAAGCCTCCTTTCTTGGCTCGACAAAGTGAGGCGTTCTTGTTACGATGCCGTTTCTCTTCTACCTATGTTGTCTCGCACACGTGAGATCAATACTTGCGGATGTGACCGGTCGCCAAACAGCAGAACCGGATATTCTGGACTGGATTAATCCATTGATAGGCAGTAGGAGCGGTGGCAATGTCTTCGCAGGTGCGACACTGCCGTATGGCATGGCGAAAGGTCAGTCATCTTTTTCAATCGAACGAACTCAACCGCTCATTATACCACAGCTGTTGCCGATGTAGATGGCGAGAATACTGGCGGCTTCTCGACAGATGGCAGCAATATCACTGGGTTCTCTGCACTACATGATTCTGGAACCGGAGGCAACCCAAGTCTCGGCAACTTCCCTATATTCCCACAATTATGTTCAGGCGACGACATCAACACATGCAAATTTCCCATTGGAGCGCGAGCTACGCATTACCGGAATGACTCAGTCACTGCGCGGCCAGGTTATTTTGGCGTTACTCTCGGAAATGGTATCGAAGCGGCCATGACTGTATCAGAGCATGCGGCTCTGTTCCGGTTCGATTTTTCCAATGCTTCCAGCGGCAATGGCAGCTCAAATCCACTGATCTTGCTCGACCTTACGGACCTTTGGGCGAGTCGACAGAATGCATCAATCAGCATCGAAGCAGAAGCGGGAAGCACAGGCGGTCGAATGAAAGGCAATGGTACCTTTCTGCCTAGTTTTGGCGCAGGCTCGTACGTGGCATACTTCTGTCTCGATGTTCAAGGAGGTCCAGTCAAAGATTCGGGAGTTTGGGTGAACGACCGAGCCGGTACCGAGCCGAAAGAGCTATACGTGACAAGAGGATTCAATCTCTTCTATCTCCAAGCTGGAGGCTTCTTCCGATTCCAAGGACCAATACCAGGACCTATACTTGCTAGGATGGGTCTCAGCTTTATCGGCACTGAGCAGGCTTGCCGAAATGCCGAGAAGGAGATACCTGGTCCAGACTTCAACTTCGATGGTCTGGTCTCGACGGCCCAGGAAGCATGGAGGAATAAGGTTGCGCCGATATCCATCCAAGCGGGTGGTGTCAACGATAGTATGCGAACCAGTTTTTGGAGTGCAGTATATCGGACGATGATCTCTCCACAGAACTACACGGGCGAGAATCCGCACTGGCAAAGCAGCGAGCCGTACTTTGATTCGTTTTATTGTATCTGGGATATGTGGAGGGTGCAGCTGCCATTCCTCACCATTCTTGATCCCTTTATGATGTCAAACATGGTGCGCAGCCTGCTCGATACATATAAGCATCGTGGCTGGCTGCCCGACTGCATGATGAGCACATGTAAAGGCTGGACGCAAGGCGGCTCAGACGCTGATAATGTTCTCGTGGACGCGTATGTCAAGAACCTCACCGGAATCGACTGGGACCTTGCATATGAGGCCATCGTAAACGACGCTGAGAACGAGCCGCTGCAGTGGAGTGTCGAAGGCCGAGGCGGGCTCACGAGCTGGAAAAAGCTGAATTACATTCCTTATTTGGATTTCGATCCCGTGGGCTTCGGTACGAACTCGCGGAGTATTTCGAGGACTTTGGAGTACAGCTATAACGACTTCAACCTTGCTACCCTGGCAAAGGGGCTGGGTAAAGACACGTACTCGAAGTATCTAGCACGGTCAGCAAACTGGCAGAACCTCTTCAAACCAGACCAAAAGTCATCCATCAATGGCGTCGACACAAACTTCACTGGCTTCTTCCAGCCGAAGTACTTGAACGGCACGTGGGGATACCAAGATCCGATCGCTTGTAGTCCGCTGGCTGACTTCTGTTCGCTGACCTCCAATCCATCGGAGACATTCGAGAGTAGTGCTTGGGAGTATATGTTCTTCGTACCGCACGATATCAGGAAGGTGATCGAATTACTCGGCGGCGAGGAGACGTTCCTGAGGAGACTGGATTTCTTCCATACGTCTGGATTGGCAGACATCGGCAACGAGCCAGTCTTTCTGACGGTCTACATGCCGCACTATGCTGGCCGGCCTGCACTTTCTGCTGAGCGTGCACATTCCTGTGAGTCTTCAAACTGGTTCCCTTTTGTCTTGTGCATGCTTACATGATTTCAGACATCCCATCTCGCTTCAACACTTCTCAAGCTGGTCTTCCTGGCAACGACGACTCTGGAGCCATGGCATCCTTCACAATCTTCAGCATGCTCGGCCTCTTTCCAAATCCAGGGCAGAACGTATACTTCATCACTCCTCCATTCTTTGAGAGTGTCAGCGTCACCAATCAGCTCACTAACAGAACTGCTACCATCCGTAACGTCAATTTTGACAAGGAGTACAAGAATATTTATGTCCAGAGTGCTAAGCTCAATGGCGAGGAATACACGAGAAACTGGATCGGGCACGACTTCTTCACCAAAGGCTGGACGCTGGAATTGGTTCTGGGAGACGCGGAGAGTGCTTGGGGTACGAGAGTGGAGGACAGACCGCCGAGTGTGTCGAGTGAACAGGGTGAGATGAAAATGAGACTATGATGAACTTCCGTCAGTTGTCACCCGGTAGATGGAGTGAGCTCGGCGGCATGTTCCATAGCATGACATACTCCACATGCTCAGTTGCAAGGTCTCATTTCAGCCGATTCACCTACCGTCATCACAAATCCTCTCATTCGCCGCTTACCCACAAGTACCGTCTCTCCTCACTTCCTTCCTCCCTCACCACGTCACCCACCCCATCACCCCCTTCCACCCACCTCGGTCCCATCCCACCGCGTCCCAATCCCATTCCAACCACGCAAGTCTAATCAAGCTAAGCCAGCCCAAGCACCCAGTCTAAGCGTCACACCGCGCCTTGTCCCGCACTCAAGCATCGCGCCAAGCACACAAACCTGCATCGTCGGAAACACTCCATCGCCGTCCTCAGGCAAGGACGCATAATCGGAGCCGCACCGATTGGTCGTGAAGTTGCAGTGCCGGGCTAAACTTCGGCGCGCTTGACCCGAAGCGGCAAGGCGCGCCAGACGTGCCAAGACAGTGTACGTATGCGCGTCAAAACGAGGCGAGTCCGCCGAAGGGAACGCGTAGACATGGCGAGGCTGTTGGGATCGCTGCATGGGAATGTGGGGGCTCAAGTTGAGAGCGGGCTTGCGCTGTGTAACCGGCTGGGTGTGATTGGGTGGGAGGAGCTTACGTAGGGTAGGTGGAGAGGAGAGGAGGAGTGTTTGAAACGAAACACTGCGCGATATCGGGAGGTGGAGGGGGTTGCAGGAGATAATCGAGTGTTTGCGGGAGGGAGACGAGGAGGATGTTTGTGTTTGTTGTGATGTTGAGAACATGTTTGTGTTCGTGAATGATTTTTGTCCGCGTGCTTCACCAAGTGCGACTTCGCTGAACCTTCCGGATCTCACGACAACCACATCTCATTCGGATCTGCTTCTCGCCAAAGTGCATCTCCCACCATGCTGCCAAGCCGGCGACTACTACGAAATTAGCGTCTTGCGTATGCTTGTGACGACTCAGCACCTGAGCTGGCGGTGCAAACACGCTTACGTGAGGACCTGTGTCTCCCAAGGGGGGCTGAAGTCGACGATGCCCAGCAAATCGAGCTTAATATAAAGTCAACGGCTTCAAGCCACTGGAAACTTTTCTCTCCACCCAGCCCGTGCATTCACTTCCATATCCAGTTCATTCACTTCGCCTTTCTTGTTCTGTGTTGCTCGTTTTCCAGTTCATCATGAGATTCACCACTTTCCTCGGCGCTGCGCTTCTTGCGCAGCAATCTATTGCTCACCCGGGCCAGAGTAAGGAAGAGACGGCGAAGGAAATGGCTGAGCGTCGAGCGTATCTGAATGCGAACAAGCGTTCGCTGGCTCACTGCGCGGATGCGTTGAAGAAGCGCGGCAATGATATCGCCATGCACAACCGTCGTGCCGCAGCAGTTGAGAAGGCGAGGTCCAAGAGGTCTATCAGCGTCGGTAAGACCCCAATCAAGCTTCCCCTCCACTGCCGAACAAAGACTGACACAATCAACAGAGAAGCCCTATCTCCGTGCCCGCGACCTTGACAGCGTCCTCGCTACCGATCATAAGTCCAACCTCACTGGCATCACCGTCGACTCGGACCCAAGCGTTCTCTTCGCCGGTAACAGCAGCTGCATTCTGACTCCCGAGACGACTCAAGGTCCCTACTGGGTCCAGGGCGAGCTCGTCCGCGAGGACGTCACCGAGGATCAGTCGGGTGTACCTCTTACGCTCGACATTCAAATCATCGATGTGAACACGTGCGAGCCGGTGCCGGAAGCTTTCCTCGAGATCTGGCACTGCAACAGCACGGGTGTGTACTCCGGAGTTGTTGCCAACGGCAATGGAAACATCAATGACACCAGCAACTTGGACAACACTTTCCATCGTGGAATCCAGCAGTCGGATGCGGATGGTGTCGTAACCTTTGAGACTCTTTTCCCTGGTCATTACACCGGACGTGCTGTAAGTCTTATTCTTGACTCGTGCTGACTCCATGCTGATCATGACCGCAGACTCACATCCACGTCATGACATCGCAAGATGCGACCGTCAACGCGAACGAGACCCTTTCAGGTGGCTCAGTCACCCATGTCGGCCAGATGTTCTTCGACCAGGATCTCATTACCCTTGTCGAGGTTGAGGAGCCATATGCCAGCAACACCCAAGAACTCACCACCAACGCAGAAGACTCCATCTTGAGCGAGGAGGCTGGCACAGTCGACCCCTTTATCGAGTACGTCCTCCTCGGTGACAGCGTCGCTGACGGCATCTTCGGCTGGCTCGCATTTGGCATGGACACCGGCGCGTCCTACAACATCACTCCCGCTGCGTACCTGACCGAGAACGGCGGTGTCGAGAACGAGAATTCCGGCATGGGCGGCGGTCCAGGTGGCGGCGCACCTCCATCCGGTGCCATGCCCAGCGGCACCGGTTCAATACCCTCCGCATCTGCCTCATTTGCCCTGAGCGCTGCTATCAGCACGACTCTCCTCACGGTGTCCACATCTGGCGCATCTTCTCTTGCGGGTGAGATTTCCCCCAGCCTATCAGGCGCCCGCCCCTCTGCTGTTCCGTCTAACGGTCCTCAGCGTGGCGATGGTAAAGGTCCCCAGAGCGGCCCCGGCACGCAGAACCACCAGGAACGTCCGCAAGCTGCCCAGCACCAGCAGCACAACGGTCCACCGGCCTAGACGAATTGTCGAACCGCGAGTAGATTATCGTGGGATAGAGACACGCGCGAGACCGGGTGGTCGTCTGGCACGGAGACTTGACTGGTGCGAGGATTAGCAGATGTAAACCAAGGGCGCAAACTTCTGGGCTGGGAACCAACTTTACACACTCGTTAGATAGACTTGAAATTGCCTTGTACATACTTCATAGCGCGAAAATCAGAGAGCGCAGCATTGCTGGCAAACTTCAACCCACATGTCCGACCTCCCCTATACTTCGCCTTCCAGCGCCTTGAGCCCGTCCACCAGCGCGCCGAAGCTCTTAACCCGTGTATGCTTCTTCAGATCGTCCTTCCTAACCTCAAATTCTGTACTGCCCTCTTTGGTCCCGACGCCGTGCATGGCTTCCATTTCCTGATCCAACTGTCGCTGCACCTGCTCCTTGTCCAGTATTGACTTTGCTGCCTCAAAGCCCCCAATGTCTCGCACGCGCAGGTATCCCATATTCTTCAATGTTTGTAGCGCAATATTTGAGCGCCGTCCGGAGCGGCAATAGAGGGTAATGTTGTCATCCTTGTTCACATTGATGCCGCGCGCCGCGTAAATCTCGGGCAGTTGGTCGATGATTTGGTATTCGATGTTTACGGTGGGTGCGATGTCACTCGACAACGGGCCAGTCGCGAACTCGGCGGGAGAGCGCACGTCGACGAGGAGTTCTTGCGCTGTCATTATATGCGTGCGAAGTGTTGGTGGAAGTGAAGTTTGTGCGGCTGGCGGGGTGTGACATGCGCGGGGTCGAGACTCGCCATCTGAGAAACTCCGATATCGTCCTGTTTGTTGTATTTTGCAGTCTACATTTCACGCATTGGCATCGAATACGAATCAACTTGCATGCTTAATTGACTGCGTCATTGCATAGAGCTAACGGTAGATTGCTTCCTCATGGCCATATGCACATGGGAGAGACTATACAAGAACGCCTTTTGGTCCTTCGCCTCTTTGAATCGCTTTTGACTGCCCGACAGTGAAACCATTCGACTGCCATATCCGGCGGATCCTGACCCTTTGACGCCAGATCCGCTTGCTGCATGATGCAAGATGCCCAGTGAAAATGACCGAGAAATGATATGAGTAGATCCGGCATCCGCGTGTTGCCCCAATGAATGCTTCCGCAATGAAATCGCGTATGTGGTATAAAACAAAGCAGAGAAGGAAATCGAGCATTGGTATCGTGGCCGGCCGTAACATAGAAAGAAAACTAGATGCAGTAAGACACAAACATTAGGTATGTCCATGGCCGAGCGCCGTATAATGGTATAAAATATGTCGAGGTGCTGTGATGTGCATGGTATCCAACCAGCAAAGCAGAAGTAGTAGAGTAAAACAGTGAAACGCATTGAAGCGCAGTAAGAAAGTCTAAGAACCTTTTAGGTTGCTTGTTGAAAAGTTAAAGTTTAAGAAGTCGAACTTGTCCTTGGAGTTTGTGCGGCTCTCCGCGGTGAACGTGCTTTGATCGATGGAAGGGGAGCCTCGCGTAGAGTGCTGAGGATCGCGTGGTTCGAGCAGGAGGGACCGGCGATAGTAGCTCTGCACGTTGGCCTGGTCGCTGGAGCGAACTCGCTGGATCTGAGCCTCCATCCAATCTTGCATCTCTGGGATCGCAGCCAGGCGATATGGCACCTGAAACGATTGGAGTTGACCAATAATCTTAGCGGTCTTCATATGCTTGTCGAAGTTGATCACAGACACGCTCTCTTGGCCGGACTCGCCGGGCAGTTGGCGCGTGGTACCATTGCCAACATCGATGAAAGTCAAGTCCGTGAGGTAAATCCCAACAAATGGAATGCAGGGCGCAATGTGGTTCTGCAAACGCTGTCGGAGGACAGCATAGTTGCGCCCGACGTCAGTAATGGCCTTCAGTTCCTCCAGTCGGGCCTTAGTCTTGATAGAAACAAGTTCCCATGTCCTCTTTAGGCGCATAACCATTGAAGAGTTAAGCGAACAAATGATTGCCATCAGCGAGTCGTAGTTGTTCAGTTCGAGACACTTCGCAGCAATCTTGACCCATTGCTTGATGATACCAGCCCGCTTCTTTGCGTCTTCTAGATGCAATATCGTATCTGCAACGAGATTTGCTAGGTCGGTCGAAAGAGTGGACATTGCTTTGACATTGACTGCTTTCGAATCAGACTTCTTGGTCCATTCCAAGGCCAATAACTCTTCTGGCTGAATGGAGCAGAAAAGCCGCGATTCAATGATTGTGAACTGCCGGGCCAGCTCGAGTGGTTCAAAGTCCAGGATGCTACATTGAGCTTTGCCTTCCTTACTCGACCGAAGAGCGTTGAGCTGGCTCTTGCTGATGACTGATGATGGTACGTTGCTGTCCGCAGGTGTGAACATGGTATTTGAGACTCCTGTCTTGCCAATAGAAGACACGAGGCGAGGCACAAGTGCACCTGCTCGTACCTCGGTGACCTTGGAGGTAAGCTCTGCTAGACGTTTTCCGGCAGCAGGCATTGACGACCGCAGCTTGCCCGTCGCAAAGGACAAGACGATGCCGAGAGCAGCCGAGTCACTGTCGCTCGACCAGTGACTCTCTAGCCAGCCCTTGAACACGTTGTACACTCGGAGGCGGACTGGCACTCCAACTGTTTGGCTGTCACCGATGTAGTCAAAGCGATCGATGAGGCTCTGGGCAAGTTCCACCGGTGTCGTAAAGAGCCGGAAGGTGAGATAAAAAGTGGTGACAAAGACGGAGTCGGGTGTTGTCTCATAGGTGGTCAACTGCTCGACCAAAGCAGGAAGAGAGCCTCCAGAAATCTGGCCCTCCTTGTTGTAGACGAGTTCGTGTACATAGGTTGTCTCAAGCAGGTGCTCTTCGCCGGCTGCAAGGTCTTCGCTAGCAAGAGAACGAAGCTCAGAAGAACTACCAAAACTGCTGACCAGTATTTGGGAGCTCCGAGTCTTCACCGGCGAATGGTCAGGTGTAGTAGCTCGAGTCGAGGTGTGCGACACCACACTTCCGGTGTCACGCATGCTGAAGTGGAAGGCGCTGCTTGTGTCGGTTACAGAGGCGTTTACACTGTCTGTCTTTGCCGCATTGGGAAATGTCTCCTGGGTGACGCTGATAGGGCTCTCGAGTTGCTCAGTTGGCGCCGGTTGAGTGAGATTGGGCATTGGGAGCGTGCTAAGAGGCGGCACTGACGACCTAGACGATCTGAAGGACACTGCGGTCGGACTCTCAACGATAATAGCAGCTGGAGTGGGTTGTAAGCTCAATCGCTGATCCCCGAGTGGCGAAGGCTGTGGAACATCTGGCAGAGGCTTTGACTCTGAGATGACCAGTGGCGGTGGCATCTGACGTTCCTCGGTAGGGGTTGCAGGAAGAGGTTTATCTGTTTCTAGAGGTGTTTCCACACGCTTGATCGATTGAGTGGACTCTCCTGAAGTGCTCTCAAGCTCGGGAAGTTGCTGGAGTATCGCTTCAGACAGCCCCAGACCAGGCACTTCAAATTCGAAATCTCCAATTCGCTCGATAACAAGTCGCGCTTTCGCCGCACACTCTCCAGCGGAGCGAACACAGCTCGTAGCAGCAGCGACTAGTTGTTTTCCGGTTTCTGGCGCAACCAGCTCTCCGGTCGTGTCAGCATCGGACGCGTTGAACATGTCTTTGGTAGCTTGTACAAGCTCGGTCAGTCGAGCGTACATTGTGTCGCGTGCCTCTTCCAATTCTGTGGATCTCCGTGAATCGCGGTCCCATACTTCCTCAACAACCGTGAGGAGCTGGCGACATGCAATCACAGATTGTTGGGTAATGTAGGCGAGCTCCTCAAATGACCGCGATTGCAAGTGCAGCCCGATGAAGGAACCGATGAATCCCAAGAAAGCGTCTTGGGAGGTGACGAGTCTCTCCGATGCTAGGTGACCTGTGCGATTGCTTTGGGATTTCCCGGTGTACGACAGTCGGTGGGTGACAGACAGACGCTTTGCTTGACTTGGAGGATGAGAGAAGACAGGTGACTGTAGGGAATCCGGCTCAGATGGTAGCGAGAATGCGACAGATAGGCGGTTGAGGTTGCGTTGTGGCTGAGTGCTTGCGGTGTCTCCATGCATAGATAGGGGCTCGTGTGCAACGTGCAACTCGTCGTGATTCGCTGGGAAGGTATTTTCAGCCAGCTGATCTAGTGTTGCCAGCGGTTGCACTGCATTACCAGCAGGGTCCGAGGGCGGCGTTAGAGGTCGCTCGGCGCTTGCATCACCTAGCTCGAATGCCGAGAGCGACACCGCATCGGTAGCCCATATGTCGAGGAAGCGCACCGCTCTGGTCACAAGCTTGAATGACTTTAAGACGAGCTCGTCCATGTACTCATAAACGGGGACCGGCGCCTCGTTCATCTGTAGCGTCTCTTGGAGCTTTTTGGCTGTCTTGACGAGCGAGGACAGATCGCCTAGGAGACCTTTGCGCATCCGCCGCAGTCCTATGTGTGCGACTATAAGACGCGAATCCCGTGATAGGCATCCTGTCCTTTCCTGATAGCTGTGAGTAATTGAGTAGCTTCGTTAGGCGCCAAAGCGGAAACTATCACTTACGAGGAAAAATCGGATGCCAGCAATCATGCCTCTGACATAGTCTTGCTTCATGAACGCGACCAGATCACCATTCTCGCCGTCGCGGACAAGATCCCACAGATGAGTCAGAGCAGTCAAGAGATTGCGAACGGCGGGATGATCGTAGGGTTCGCAGTAGTTGGTGGGCAGCCAGCCACGGGCTCCGGAGGCCAGGAGGGTTCCGTCAGCCCAGCCATTTGGGTGCACTGAATGAACCAAAATAACGTCGCCTTGCTTGATTGCGACTGTGATGGAACTTTCGTCGGTTGATGACGAAACTGTGGAGGTGGGGACGTAGTGGTAGAAGGCGCGGAGGTAGTTGTGGAATACAGGTTGAGTGGACATTTGTTGGGACAGTGCCTCTGTTGAGGGTTTGGGCGTCAACGGCGGAGATATCTGGGATTGCGACTGCGACCTGATTGATTGAGATCCTCTTGATGATTGCCGACTGTGCCCGAATATACCTGCTCGCGACCGTTTTGGCGACTTCTGTATGTTCAATGGCGCAACCACAGCACTCGAGTGCTTGTCCATCCCCTCGTGCTCTACAGTCCAGTCGGCCATGGTGGAAGAGCAAACGGTAATTGAGGGGTCAGTTGGTTTGCAATGGGGTGCTGAAGATAGCGGGTCGCTAATTAGCCGTCGCAGCACCGCTGGTACGTCGGGAGCATCTATTCCAGATGGGTCGGTGACGTCGCCCGAACGGTAGTGTCGTCGGTATACAGCGTACAATGGCAGGCTGGATGGACCGTGCAGTCGGTCAAGTATTTGTTGGCAGGTATTGGTGCTGGCGATGTTCTTGCTGTGCACTTGTTATTATTGTGTTGAAGCTAGAAAGCGAGGAATGACAATGATGCCATCAGACAGCACTCGACGAGGAATGCGGGGAGGACGCGACAAACGGAAGGGAGCATACCCGTGGCAAGGACTGGTCCGGGCGAGGATGTGAATAACGGCAAAGGTGAATTGGCCGTCTGTGACAAAGGGCAGCGAGTGACAGATTCTGAAGTGAGGGCGATTGCCTATTCGGGTGCAGACCGAGCAGTTGGACAGCCGTTGCAGTGAAACAGCTACTCGAGTCGGTGATGCTGGGACAGGCGTCGTTTCTGTTACGCAGAGATGCCGCAGGACGGAGTGTGCTCAGGCAGAGCAGGTGGAGGAGCTCAGACACGGTCTGTTTCCCGTCTTTCGATGTGGTGGATGAAAAGGAGGGGCTGTTGCTTCGATGCAGACTGCGTGTGGCGCCTTCTACAGCGATAGCAGAGGAGGCAGGTACTGGTGGCCTGCAAGGGTCGGGCCTGCCTGCGTAAGGAGCGTGCGTGGGGTCCCTTCCAAACGGTTCGGTCGTCGAGGTAGTCGCGGCTCAAGCGAGGGAAGCTGCGACCAAAAGCAAACACGCGTAGTAATGCTTCCGAGTACCCAGTCCCTCTCAGTCCAAAACTCGGTCCGGGCGTGTGCGGTGAAGGTGCCAGTGGGAACAGGAGACGTACCGAATCCTCGCCCTCGACGGCACCCACGCCGTTATTATCGCACAGCTACGGAGGCACGGGATAGCTTCGTGAACGGACGCCATGGGCTTCTGTCAGGGCCATCGGCAGGGATGGGCATCCAGGGAGCGTTGGTGGGCCGTGGCCTCGTAACCAACATGGACGACGCTTTGGCCCTACAGCGTCGCGACCGTGATTCGCGCGTCGGCGGCCGTGCTTCCAGAGGGAGCCAGTGACTTCTCTCCGGCTGCGCTTCCCTTGCACAGTTCTCATAAAAGCGTTGAGAATATCGCGTGCTATTCATTCAGCCGAAAGGCGGAATCTGGACGCGGAGCGCGCCGTTGGCGAACATGGATATCTGCCTTCATCTCCCTCGAGCCACACCCACAACACCACGACTCTTCTGACGAGCTGATGGCTGCTGCGTGTGCGCTGTGAGACTGTGACCTCCCACGCTCCACGTTGCCGGCACACTCGAATCGAGTCGGTTGCATGAAGGCGACCCGCAGGGCACACGCCAAAACACGAGCTACTGCAGCGCGAGGCTTGCAAGCTCCACATCGAACCTCTCCCCCGGCTCCGCTCGGGTCTGCATGCAGCAGGAGATCAACTGGGTGCTCGAGCACCGTAAACCCAATAAGGCCCGCTACCGAAGCGGGACACGCTCCCCGGTTGCCACGGTCGACGCCTCCAATCAATCCTGCGCGCGACTCCTGCATTTTAACAGATCCTTCCTATTGGGCCTGCGTGAGAATATCCTAAAAAGCCCGACGTGCGGCTGCGGCACTGCAAGCCTCCAATATCGCCTCGAAGCAAGAACGAACGACGACCCGGCAATCGGGTCAACTGTCCATTGTTGTTGAGAGCCTGAGGCAGCCACCGTCACTTCTACAAGGCGGACTCGAGGACTGCACGAACGTCATTCACTGGGCAAGGGATGTCAGGCACCCTGTGTGGGGTACATGGGATCCACTTTCAGTCTTGCCGGGATTACTGCTCGACGATCTTGCTTGCAAAATGAACGGCGACCTGCGCGAACCATGAGCATATTATTCAGAGCCTAAGTGGCTCGGGCAGGGACTCGACAATTTACCCTGATGGTCTCAACAACGCCGAGCATGTCTTCTTGCTTGAGACATCTCAACGTCCTGATCAAGACGAGCGTACCTGAGTCTGCTGCTTAGCAAGTGCTTGTTCAATGATTGACCATTGTCATTTCCGCTTCGGGCCGTACCAGACTAGCTACTTACTTGATAGCGGGTCAACGATTCTTTCGGAGGATTTGGCCTTGTCAAGGTAGCATCATACTGTAGTGTTCAAGCTGGCTATACTACATTGTAGGAGCAGGCCTCACCAATATTCATGCGGCTACTGGCAGCAGTAGTAGAGGTCCGAGGACAGTCTGATCTCACTATTTTTCGTTGCCGTTGCACTGTACCGTCCCGATGAATGCTTGCTTGTCTCTCGTCAAGCAGGCCAAGCCGTCACGGACCAAAAAGCAAAAACCAGCCCACGAAAATGCCAGAGCAGATATGCATGGGTCAGTGTTTAGACGCGTAAATGCGCGCCCATCGCGGTATCATCTCATAACAACTTAGCGGTGCCCCCAATATGGCTATAGGAAGCGAACTGGTCGATGTGGCTTGGGGCTAGGACAGTTCTCCGGGAGCGACCGCCGTCGAGAGTTGACCTTCAGGCTGACAGTCCGCGCGAACCTGAAACACGCGCTGCTGTCCAGTTCTGCGATGCATTCTCTCTGGCGGACGCCGATCGCTCGGAAAATGCCCGCCTTCTCGAAGGATGACCCCTTCACGCACGCGGCTCGCTTCTCCGAGCTAACCACATCAGTCCGTCGATCTGCACAAGGGTAACACGGCACGGTTCGGCACATGTAGTTGATTTCTTTGCGGACATGTGCTGTACTGTAGTCACAGCATCCACAGAAGACGCGTTATTGCGAACGTCTTGTCGATCTTTCACACTCTCATCACGCAAGGTATCTCTACCATGACGATAGGCGCGGCACTGCTCGCTTGTCGTCAAGCCCTTTCTACTATTACCAATCGTTGATGACGAGACATTTAAGGCCGGACGTTCTCATCGCAATTGCAAAGTTTACCCACGCTGCCACACTTGTCGACAATAGCGTTGAAATGGTGCCATCGAATCGGTGCGGTAACGGCCCGAGCTGAGGATCGCATTTCGAGATTCGAGGCTGAACGTGGCGTCGACAGAGTCTCGTGTCTAGGATTTCGTTGAACCACGCCGTCAACCTGTTCCCCACAAGACATCGTAAGATCTGACCCTAAAAAAGAACAGCACCAAGGTTCATGGCGCCACACTCACGACACCAAAGGCTGCCCACAGGTGTGGTCAAGAGATTCTTAATGTCGACACACTGCACAGCTGGAGTACGATCAAGTCCGCAGCGCTTCGTCCTGCGAGCATATGTTACGAAAGCCAGCATCTATACTTAACAGCCAAGTGTTTTATGCAAACGAGTACCTACTCGCATTAGTCTTTATTAACAGCCTCAGAGCTTCATCAATGCTTACTGGAATACGGTGAGCACTGTGAGCACCCTACCTAGCTTACTCACCTCTCACTCAGCGATATTTTGCGAAAACTTTCTCAACCTCGCTCAAGTGGTGCTGTGCCAGCTCGGAAGTCTCTGCCGCAATCAAACCTTGTCGAAGCCATTGCCCGATGAGGCTGAATCTGAAACACATTAGCACCCCATCGAAACGTCGCATGGAAACCGCTTTAGGTACCGAGAAATCAATCCGCCGAGCTTGCTTGCCGCGTCTGGACATCTGGACAACTAAAGTATAGCGCATGCGTCTAGTTATGAGTGCCCAATCCCGCGCAACTCTGCAGATCTTCACCATCGCGGAGGGCTGTAACATCATCTACGCTTTGCTTCTTACGTTGTTTATCTCTACCATCATTTGCCCAAAGTGCCGCTAGCTCAAGGTCAGCCTCCTTTGGCACCCGCGCAAACCCCACTTTGCACCCGATAACATGGTTCAGCACACCAAGCTTGTCTCAAGTCGTTGATCACACCGCTGTGCATGTGCCGAGGCTCGGCCACATGCTGTGACAATTCCTCGCAAGAGGACATTTGCGGTTGTCCGGAATCATGTGATACATGATGGATGTGAGCTCGAGGCAGTCGTTGGGTGACGAAGCCAAGCTATCACACCGAAGTCGAATCAAAGTGACACAGGCAGCATGTACGACAACAGCGCAACGTGCCTCCACGCTCATAATAGCCACCGGACCGTTTGTGGTCATTGTTACGAGCTTCCACAGCGCGCGACTCGACTTCTCCCAGGTCCCGCAAACCCAACATCCTTCGTGCACGATTGCGGTGCTTTTGTCGTCTTCTTGGTTTTAGCGCTATATTCGAATCTGTGCATTTTTCATGAGCTTTTTCAAGTTGCGAGCAATATATGCTTCTGATGCCAGACGCACCGCGCCTTCTCAAGGTCTACAGCAGCCTCCGCCCATGGTATGCTGGGCGCAGGGTCAGGAGCAGCTGTCATCTCATTCGATAAGCGTCGACTCGGCGCATTACATACACACCAAGCACCAGACATCTACATACATACTGTATCGGCATGTTGGCGTGGAACATCAGTACATTGTTACCCCCTACCAGATGACAGAACTACGATTCGGACTTCAGTGATGCACGGTCCCAATAGCAAAGCCCCCGGGTGTCAACGAGCCTAATGTCTCCCATGATTCAGGTGACAGCTGTGCAACGACTCAGAACATCTTCTTAAGTGTCTATCTTGACCTTCTTTCGGCACCCCGTCCATTTCTCAAGCGGATCATTACGTCCGCATCCGCAACCCTTACAAGATGACGGTTTATGAGTCGTTCGATATGGCGTCACGCTTTGCGTCTCATGCCGAGCGCTGCGACTCCGGTGCATCCGCGCAATGGGTTCGATACGATTCAGCGCGCGATCTGAAGGAAACTGGCGCGCATGGAAATGAGGAGTCGGGGTGCCCGAGGCGAGGATGAGGCTGGCGGACCGCGATCCGGTCGTGCCCTCGACTTGACAAACCGTGTTGCGACGGTCGAGTCGAAAAGCCTCCGAGAAGTCTGGCTGAACATTGGGAGTCAAGATCTGCTTTCTTTGCCTACTGTGTACAGCACATGCGCGATGCCACCGAGCCAGCCACACAACCTCATCCAATACGCCGTGGCATTACGCCTCTGATGCCACGACCAGGAAACCAATCCTTTGCGGCACAGCTTGCCACGGCCTGGCCACCGCCACAGCAAGGATCTGAAGCAGAAATGTAATTGAGCTCTTAAGCAACCAATTTCTACCTTTCGCCAGCTTCCACCACTGTAGCGACAATATTGCAAGGCCAATATCGTTCATCAACGTCACCGCAGCACGGATGGGGTAAAACATGCTAGCAATATACCCATGGCTAAACTTAGGCCTGCAAAACGCGTACCTGCATCTCGTCGTATGCAGGTACAAGGACCGTACGGGACCATCGAGACTCACCATCACGCAACAACGCGCCGTTCTCTATGACAAAAGTCCGTCATACCGGCGTACAGACCTGCAGTACTTATCCACGACAACGCGACGCTCACAGTCCCAATCCCCAACCCCACCCGTCAAAGAACAAACGCATCCGCTACACCCACCGTTTCCCATGCGCAACCTCGCTTCCTACCGCACCCGTTTCACCACTGCCCGCGCCCCTGCGCCCCATGCCCCTCCCCATTCGCGGAAAATCCACACGCCTCACAATAGCCCTTTTTCCCACCTGCACTGTTGACGTCGTCGTTGAAGCATGTAGCAGATCATTCGTATATACGCTTCATGGCGGTCTCATTTCCTTCGATACATGCAGAGAACCTGCTGCTTCAGGTAGGAATGAGCAATGGTGTGGATTGCGGTTATATGGGCCCTGGTAAGTTATATGTGAGAGGCGCGTGGTGGGGAGGGGAGGGTGGAGATGAGGCTGTGGAGATCGAGGTAGCGATGGGGTTAGAAGGTAGGGTTTGGGTTGGAGAGGGGCGGGGGTGTGTGAAGTCGATATGATGAGTGCGTGAGATATTTGGAGGTGATATGGTTGGTTACTGCAAATGGTCGATCTGTCATACCTGTGTTGATATTACCTATGGAAACCAATGCGCCCAACAGGACATAGCCTATGGACGGACGGGCAACAGGAGCTTCGACGCATTACCTGATCAGGATCGTGTTCGCCCTTCCAGCTCAGCGCGTTATCTTCGCGTTCCGAGGTTGGCACTTTCATGCACCTGGCTCATGTCACAGTCACGAGTCAAGCATTTCATGCATGCAGGTAAGCGCACATCCGCCATGCGTCTTGGGCTTTGTCAATCGACGAGGGAGAGATGTGACCTTCCGTTCCACAGCATCAGCACACACTAGACCTCTGTGTTGGTCGGAGAGGATTGGTGAACAAATATATTGGATAGCCTGGTGACTTGATGCGCTACGAGACCCGGGGCGATAAGGTCAATTGTTATGGGAGATCGACGAGTACTAGGCTTTATTGGATCAAGGCGACGTTCGGCGACTTTGTGGTTGACTGGTGTACTGGTAATCCTATGCTCCTCTGGCAGAGAGGCTTGGGAGCTCGCAACCTCGCCCTCAACGCTGAAGTCATTCCACGGCATGCTCTGGCATTCTCCACTAGCGCCAACAGACCTCAATCCTGTCTCCCACTTTCCCCGGGTCAATGAGCATCTCGATGCTTCGGCCGCCTCTTGATGATCGACCATATCATATCTGGTTGGTGTGATGAAGTCTCATGACCACCACGGTATGTCGAGCCACGAGTCGCATGTGTCGTGATCAAAACGCAAATTATGACTTGCGCCAAGGTCTGGTCGCGCCAGAGTCGCCGTATGTGGTTTGTTCTACGTCAATAACTGTCGCAGACGTGGCGTGTCCGATGTCGCGTATGGCATTACTTTTGCACCCATTGCTGCGCGTGACAATTGTGACAGTACGCCTCCCGGGAGCTTGGGGTAGCACAACGTTCTCGTGGCCTCCACCGCGATTTTTGACATCCCCACACCAAGGGTGTTCCATGTCGCTGGTTAAGTTATGGCAAAAAGACCGCGGCTTAATCCCTCGAACCACGGAATCTCCCATGGAGAATGCTTCAGAGCGCGACATGTGCCTCGATGAACAACATAGACCTCCCAGCACGTTCTCGGTATGCGCAGGTGACTTGGGAGTTTCTGGCGCCAGAAAGGCGTTTGCCCTTAGCACCGTAAAACGTCGCAGGTCATTCGGTATGGTGATAGCGCGGTGACTTGCGCACGACGAGGATGCTCGCCGGAATAAGCATTTTGAGATTGAAAGCCTCACCGAGAAGTCGAGACGAGCTTGCGCATGGAGCGCAATAAAACCGATTGCAGGCTGCCGCAGCGCACACCTGCATTCGGTTCTACGACGGTGTGATGAACAAGACATGCATGGCATGTGAGAAGTTCTCTTGAGAGCAGCGGCAGAAATCGTGGTAGAGACGCTTCGCTATTCCCTCAGCCTCAGACACTCCACCGCGATCTCCATGCTGTCGCCACATTCGATCCGGCAGTATAATGCTCGCGAGAGGATTTCGATTTGGCGTTGTGAGGGCTATCCAGAGCGAGCCAACACGGCCAGTGTGCAAGACTTGCTCATCATGGCTCATGATGCTGGGGACGTCAACTTAGAAATCTGTGGCACACTTATTGGCTCCCTGAATATCTTCTTGTCCGCACCAGCGATTACTGGCTCCTCTAGCTGTCGTCAGAACTCGAGCTGGGGATGCGCAGGCTCTAGCGGAGTAGAAGGCCTCAGCTGTCGATATTGAGCGATGGTCGCAGACCATGTAGCGTTGTCTCTGCTTGGTCGGGTCGTGATGTTCACTGCATCTCCATCTCATCATCGTCATAGTCGCCCTCCTCCATGCCGTCTTGGTCTCGGTCTTTGCGTTGTTGCTCTCGAGAAGCTGCGATTTTCCTGGTTTCTATCAGCCCTACTACATCACTTGCTCTGCACGAGTGCACATACCTTAAACCATCAATCACTCCAGTGACAAACGCCCTGCCTTCGGCCACTTCCATGCCTCCTACGCCGTTCATCTTGACTCCACCTGCTGCTTCCAGTTTTTCAACATAACTACGCAGCTTTGCCATTCTGACCTCCCTTAGCCCTCGTAGTAGCTTTCTCACGCTATCAGGCTCTTCGAAGTCGTCGGATGCTGCTTCCAAAAGCATCTCTCCTAGCTCTAGCCAATGATATGGTAATGCATCGGGTGCTGCGTCGGATGTATTGTTCGAGAGGAATGGTGGAGAAATGGGCATAGTGTTGTTTGACGGCTGAGGAGGCAATCGCGGTGGCGGTGAGAACGTCTCATCGTGGTCAATCTCGTGATCGAGGATTGCTGTAAGCGAATGCGTGTTCAGCCACGGAGGTGGGAGAATGTTCGCGCGGCGTTGGCGTTTGAGAAGCAGCGCGAGCCACAGTGGTACGCCGGTCCTGTGAGGCGGATTGAGTGGTTTTATGCGGCCCTTATTACGTTCAGCTTCTCAGACCATGGATACATATAACGAGACGACTATGTTCTGAGTGAGTGGTGGGGTGTCGGAGGGGCACACATACCCCCAGAAGCTCGAGTCCCTCGAGTCGTTGGCGCGGGATGACGGTTACGAGCTCCATCTCGCACAAAAATGCAATTTCCGGAGGCGTGAGCCCCGGTGGAAGAGGCAATGCCATGTTTGCGACGCGTGGAACGTGGTCTCCGGCGTTGTTGAAGTTTGGAGGTGAGTTGACGCGGAGCGCCATCGTGGGTATTAACCTAGATGGGACTAGCTCGCTCAGGGACCGTCCAGCTTTCCGGGCCACTGATGTTGTACATCATCACTTTTCTCATTCCCACACTTGCTCGAGACTCACTTCGGAGACCGGATGCCTACGCTACTACAGACGTGGGCGTTGCCTGCCGCCCTGCTGGCTGTTGCGAATATCTCTGCGACATGGTACAATGTGGTCTCAAATGAAGTGCCCGAACCATACCTCGTAAGTGCTCATCAGCGTAGTTCCAAAGACACGGTCCTCATGTCGAACCAGGATGAGTTTTTCCATATTCCACAGGCACAGAAGTACTGTCAAGGAGACTACACCTGGGATCCGAAGATAACAACACCGCCGGGCTTGTAAGGACGACCAAACATGGCTTGTGACTAAGACCTGCAAGCTAATATACCCAGGTATCTGGTGGCCAAACTCTTTCAACCGTTGATCGGCTGTGAAGTGGCCTCTCTGAGAGCTCTCAATGTCGTGGCTTTGTGCCTAATATGTCCGCTAAGTTATGGCATCCTGCGCATGCTTCGCAATCCAGCTATTACCAGGTTGGAGAAGCCGGGAGTCAGTGAAGCTGCAACAGAGCCAATACACACCAGCGATCCCAGCGTCATATCCGACGCCAATACAGCTCTCAATATTGCCCTATTTCCGCCGCTGTTCTTCTTCTCGGCACTGTTCTACACGGACGTCATGTCGACGTTGATCGTGCTGCTCAGCTATGGTGTATTTTTGAGGGGCAAGGCATCTCCAGGTGCATTCTCTGACTTCAATACCATTATCGTTGGATTGGTCGCACTTTGCTTCCGTCAGACCAACATCTTTTGGGTGGCTGTTTTCCCTGCTGGACTTGGTGTCATCGATGCGCTCAAGAGAAGCGATTCGCCTTCGGCACCGTCAAAGGCAATGACACCCAGGGAAGTCATTCAGGAGAGCTTGAGTTCTGGTTATGTCCACGATTGCAGTGTTAAGGGTGCCGGGCTGCAAGGTATCAGCTATTACCTGCGTGAATGTGACACCGCTTATGCTGACATTTGCTAGATTATATCCTGTTGCTGTTATCTGTCGTTATTGCCGCCCTGAACAAGCCTCTGCTGGTCCTGCGAGTTGCATTTCCTTATCTCGTATTGCTCGGACTCTTCGCCGGCTTTGTGGTGTGGAACGGTAGCGTCGTGCTTGGTAAGTAAAGTCCCCAGCATCATTGAAACAGGGGCCAATTGACTCGTCTAGGCGACAAGTCAGCACATACAGCGACAATTCATCTTCCCCAGATGTTGTATATGTGGCCGTACATTGCATTCTTTTCCGCTCCGCTACTGGTAGGGTCAGCACTCAGAACAGCTGTGTCGTTGGCACCAAGACAGCTACAGACCACATTGAAGGTCCCATCATCCTCCCGTTCGTCAGAGAATCTCGAGCTCCCTAATATTCTGGTCTCAAGCTTGTTTGTGATTGGTGCCATTACGGCTGTACATTTCAACACCATCATACACCCATATACACTGGCGGACAACCGACACTATGTGTTTTATGTTTTCCAGATCCTGCGACGACACCCAGCTATCAAATACATGGTGGTCCCCGTCTATACCATATGTGCATGGTTAGCTATCCAGGCACTGAACGCGTCATCCAATGGGGAAGCAGCACTAGAGAAAAAGCGCCACAATGCTCGCCCAACCAGCGGTGAGAGCTGTCGCCCGCCTAGCACGGTCAGCTTCATTTTTGTTTGGCTGCTATCCACTGCCCTGTCTGTTGTCACAGCTCCTCTGGTGGAGCCGCGCTATTTCATAATCCCGTGGATCATCTGGCGACTCCACGTCCAGTCCTTTCCAGCTTCACTCCCTCCTGAAGGACGACCAGCGAGAACAAGATACGACGCGCGACTAGGGCTCGAGACGCTCTGGCTATTGGCTATCAATGCTGCTGTAACGTACACCTTTATTACTCGGGTATTCACATGGCCAAGCCAACCTGGGAAGGTTCAGCGGTTCCTGTGGTAGAAAGGAAGATGGGTGCCAAAAGCACGATGGATGCGCTGTCAAGGCGCGACCAGCATTGCTGCTTGGCGAGATTGGGCGCATCTATGAATGAAGCGGCCTGACCGACCGAAGGAATGCCAAAGACAACTTACGCCAACAGGCGCATGCCACGATGGTGCTTTCAAGCACTCGGACCACACATCAGCATCAATGTTGTTTGTGGATATGGAAAGGGCATGGCCAAGTGAGCTACACCTCAATGCCAGTGCCACGCTTCGGATGGTGCGTCGGCTCAAACCCAGCTGCCTGCCTCCATACGGGTGCAGATCATCTTTCGAACAAGAGCCCACCCGATGGCATTTCATCGATGACTGTTCTACACACAGGTCTGTACGACTTAATTGCAATTGCGACCAAGTGTCAGATGTGCGTCTCATATGCTGGTAGGCAAGACGCGCAGAACAAGCACATTGAATGGTTCTCACTAGGAGTCCGTTTTCCATCAAAGGATAGAGAGTAATCCAGTAAGGGCTTCTGTGCATTGCAAAGTAAAGAGCGAGCATTCGCTGCACATGAGGTTGGACGGGTACCATCAGCGCACACGGGGCGAGGGCAAGGGCGTGCGCACGTCTTGCGGACTCCAGTCCGTTAGTTTAAAGTCAGCATGTAGCCTGCATCCCTTCACAAGTTTCGAACTCTCGTTACCTCTTCCAATATGTGCACCGCTTTCGCAACGTCGCCTAGCGCAGGAGACTTAGGAGGACCATGGCCGTTACCAGCCTTGCGAAACGAAAGCCACATGCACCACGAGGAATGACTTTGTATCTCTTGGAAGATCGTGTCGCTAACTACTTGCCGCCTCTAGGCAGCAGCCGTAACCAATCACGCGCTAACACATGCTAGGACTAACCTCTTCTTCGACAGCTGCTCTTGCATCTCAGCCCCGCTATGGCTGCTCATGATACCTCGAATATACTAGACGTTGTCGATGCCCAACTGCTGCAATATGACAGCATTGATTTAGCGTGGTAGTACATGAAACCAAAAATCAACCACGGTATGCCTTCATGGAAAGTTCGCCTCATCTGAATTCTCCGGTGAGTCGTTTCACATGGTTGGGCTCTTTCGTTAAGCGTAAAGTGTGCTGGCGGGGCGCTCGTCGGGCTATCACCTAGGGCATTGCGTTGAGCGTTATGAAGCTGATACTGGATCATTCAGAGCATCTCGTTTTCTCAAGGAAGCAAACTTCCCAGAGAAATATCTGCTTGGCCTCAGCGTAGGCTGCACGTCGATCAGCCGGCATCACCAGGCATCTTCCTTGTTGCCTTCGGGTCATCCCGAGCTCGCGAACAGCAGGTAGCATTCGCCTCACAATTACATCTCAGACAAGCTCATTGAGGGGAAATATAGCTGCTCGCAGTCCCCGCCCTGCCGGCATTGCACTCTCCATCGACCTCCTGATTATGAATTCACCAATGTACAGCCCATCGTGCACGACTTCACCCGGCAAACGATCGAGGGATAGTCCTATGGACGATCAGGTTGAATACCAAGATCAGAGTCGACGACCATCGGGATCATCCCGTAACGAATCCAGTGTGCATGATGAGTTTGATCCGGACGAA
>TARA_R110002003_G_scaffold72_1_pt1 | contig 23563 bp, 25 predicted proteins | sample TARA_R110002003 | Tara Oceans TARA_R110002003 (sample SAMEA4396441) | marine metagenome | biome: Westerlies Biome; feature: [SRF] surface water layer (ENVO:00010504); material: water (ENVO:00002006), including particulate matter (ENVO:01000060) such as... | depth 5 m
AATAATTTAGTAGAAATATAGTATAGTAGCTAGCTCGCCTGTACAATACGTTAAAAGCTTTTCTATGTATTAAATACATCGCAAGAATCTGCTTTGGGAACAAATCGATATATGCACTTAATCTATTGCTCCTGCGCTAATGCGCACACCTGCATGCTTCCTAGAGCGCTCAAGTGTCTCGACGTGCAACAGCCAGTTCTATACATGTCGGAATATCTTATCTAAGCGATAAGCTGCTATGTAGTCCCACATGAACTCTACAAGACGTAGCTGAACTGGGTTCATGGCATGCTGCTGACTTATGCAGGGGTTCCTGAGCCTGCGGTCACGCTCCCGTCACGACAAGCCTCTGCTTTGATTTCGATAAGGGTTGTGGCGTCACACATAACAGGTGATTCGCGCAGCACAATGCCTGTCCAAAAAGTGACCCTTGGTACATACATCGTATTACCACCTTGCTTGTAATCAGCCGCCGCAACTCAAGTATTGAATGTCGTCTACTGATACGGAAGCGCGCCACAAACATGCCTCTCAATACGCCAAGGCCTACCGCAGGGCCGGACGACTTTCCTAAAATCCAGGAAGGATCATTAGAAAGGGGGTGCCGTTAGATAGTGTGAATGCGTGAAACATACATATACCCGCAGAGGATCGAATGCCAGTATCTCCTGGCTATTATCGCTCCCCACCATACCCTTGTATCCTGTGATCCGCCTAACATCAACCCAAATCGTGTGAGATCGATCCACGTTTCCAATAATGGAGCTACTGTGGCTCACTGGGCACTTTGGGCTCATCTTCTTCTGTATCCCATTATCTGTAATCCAAGCTAGTGCTCTGAACCACATACAACAGAGACAGGTGCTTGCAACCGAGACTACCAATGCGTCCGATTCGCTACGGCCAAGCCAGGTACATCTTTCTTTCCCTCTGAACTCGTCCGACTGCCTGCTCACATGCACACAGTCCACACCAGTTGTTTCACTGACCCCAAGCACCACAGTGAGCGATATTCAAGGCAGTCCAAAGGTCCCAGAAAAAAGTAATAGCTGGTATTACGGGGGCTGCTATACAGACGGTGTTGGTGGTAGAACCCTTTCCGTCGGTATGGGAGTGATAGGCTCCATGACGAATGCAAAATGCAGAGATGCCTGTCGCACAGCAGGCTACACTCTCGCTGGGACTGAGTATAGCGGGGAGTGTTACTGTGATAACCAGCTGCGGTTCAGTGGAGGACCTGCGCCCGATGGAGAAACGCAATGCAATATGATTTGCAACGGAAACCAGACCGAGGTTTGTGGTGGACCCAACCGACTGACCCTGTTCAGATATTACACTGGCGAGCAGTCGAGCATTTCGTCAAGTAGTGCGTCCCCATCCGCAACCGGGCTTCCTAAGAGCTTTGAGTACAAAGGCTGCTATGTCGATGGACCTGGATACCGCATCATGAACTTCCAGCAGCCGGACGATCAGACCATGACTGTGGCTTCTTGTGCAAGCAGATGCGCAGCAGCAGGATATGAGGTAGCTGGCATGGAGTACAGCTTTCAATGTTTCTGCGATCACATGTTGCGTATGGGTGCCGACCTTGCCACGTCCGACTCCGAGTGCGGTACAACATGTGCTGGCAACGCAGCTCAGACATGCGGAGGGCCCGGCAGGCTTAGCATTTGGTCGAGTCAAGCAACGCTCAAAATCATCCAGGCTCCTAAACCTTTGCAGAATATCAGCAGTTGGAAGTACCAAGGATGCATAACCGACGGTGGCACCGGCCAAAAAGTTTTCCCATGGCAATTGGTTAACCAGACTGGAAACTCGCCAGACTGGTGTCTGGGCAAGTGTAGAGAGTTTGGCTACATGGCCGCAGGACTCGAATATGGCGAGGAGTGTTATTGTGGAGACCTGGATGGCATCGAGAAGATTGGTGCGAAACCAGTTGCTGAATCCGAGTGCAACACGGCATGCCCTGGAAATCCAGAAGCAATCTGCGGACAAGGCCTGCGACTCACTTGGTACAAGTGGGAAGGCGAGCCACTTTATGTGTGGCAATATCCCACAGGTACAGCCGCCGGACTCTACGAGTTTCTCGTCGGAGGTCCTATAATACCCTTGATCGCGCAGCCAGGTGTCAATGGCAAAGTCTCCCTTCTTGAGAAACACGGAACTGGCGCGCCAAACACTACTGGTGCGTACGAGCTGGACCCTTCCATCGGCAGCGACATCTTCCATGCTTTTCGAGAATTGCGAGGCATTAAGACAGACATATTCTGTGCTGCCGGTCTGACAATGCCGGATCGTGCCGGCCGTCAAATCAACATCGGTGGGTGGTCCGCCGACTCTCTCTTTGGAGTACGTATCTATTGGCCAGATGGTTCATCAGGCGTCAATGGCACCAACGACTGGCAAGAGGATGTCAACGCAGTCAGACTTCAGCGTGGGCGATGGTATCCTACCGGCCTAGTCATGGCCAACGGCTCAATGCTGATTGTAGGCGGCCAGGATGGCTCCAATGGACCTCCTGTCCCTAATATGGAGATTCTGCCCATCGTTGGACCTGTCTACGAGGCACAGTATCTGCGCGACACCGATCCATACAATCTTTATCCCTTTCTAGTGGTGCTGCCTTCTGGTGGTATTTTTATCCAGTACTACAACGAGGCGCGGATCCTGGACGAAGTCAGCTTAGATACGATCAAGATCTTACCAAAGGCCCCAGCCGCAGTCAATGATCCGAGTGGAGGACGAACATATCCCTACGAGGGCACACAGGTCCTGTTTCCCCAGTACTACCCGTACGAAACACCACTTGAAGTGTTGATATGTGGGGGCGCAGCTCGACAGCCCCGTTGGGGCCTCGACAACTGCGTGAGCATTGCCCCAGACGTTGCACAACCACAGTGGACCATTGAGCGCATGCCTTCTCGGCGTGTCATCTCATGCATGGCCACTCTGCCAGATGGAACATTCTTGATCCTGAATGGCGCCGAGACAGGTGAGGCAGGCTTCGGACTTGCGGAAGATGCCAATCTAAATGCGGTGCTGTACGATTCGAGGAAGCCACGACATCAGCGCATGAGTGTTATGGCCAACACGACGATCGCGCGCATGTACCATTCGGAAGCCGTGGTCATGGATGACGGCCGAGTGCTCGTCTCCGGCTCGGATCCCCAGGACAACAAGCACCCGCAGGAATATCGGATGGAGGTCTTCTTTCCGCCCTATCTATTAAGTGGCGCACCGCAGCCCAGTTTCCATCTGCCCCAGATAGACTGGATATGGGAGGCGGAATATTCTTTCACTGTGACTTCCTCCTCAGGTGGTCCTATCAAAGTCTCACTACTTGGTTCCGAATCAAGCACGCACGGCAGCTCGATGGGTGCACGCATTCTCTTCCCGAGGTGTTCGTGCTCTGGCAACACTTGCTTTGTAACGGCGCCCAAAGGTCCATACATAGCGCCTGTGGGATGGTATCGCATGTTCGTACTGGATGGTCCAACGCCGTCGCACGCTACATGGGTAAGAATTGGTGGCGATCCGGGGAGATTGGGGCTTTGGCCAAATGCTGCCGCGTTCGTACCTTTGCCAGGTGTTGGACCCATCCCCGTCGGAAACACTAGCGCGGCGTAGTCTAATGCCACGATGGGTCGTGGATTACACGCGTGAAGTTTTTATGTGTGGTACATCTTACCGCAGTGATTTACTGTCTATTCACAGATCGACCCATCTTGCGGTGCATGATGACGCTGCTTGCGAGAGAGTAAGGCAAATTGGACCAATGGCTCACAGCGCATCGCCTATGAAACGTGACAGCTACCTATGCGCACATAAATTTGACATGCCAAAACCCTCTAGATTACAACGAACGCGCTCCAGCCCTCAATCGATCGTTTTCTCCGGACTAGTGCCCAGTAGTGAATATGATACCCAAGACTCTCTGCAAACTGGGGTCACAGTGGTTGGCGGAATCAATCTCGCCACCAATCAGAGGTGACGCTCCCCCGGCCATAGTAATTATTTCCCCATAAGTTCGACATCCACTGTCGCTGGCTCGACGGTGGCTTGAACTTGTTCAAGTCAACATGGTAGGTACGGAAGAATTCGAATTACCCGGTGCGGCTCGTAGCCTGGTCCCTGGGTTCATAAAGACCTGCAAGTAGGATCAAATACGCCTACCACCCAGGTACTGAGCATTCGAAGGCACCATCATGAAGGCCCCAGTGATATCCGCTGCTGTTTTGGCCCTGGTCGTCTCGTCGGTTGCTGCCACCAATGGCAGATACACCAGAACAACGGCAGAAAGAGGCTCCATCGTGGTTGATGCTTCCGGACAACACGAGGGCAGTTATATAACCATCGGCGCCGCAGTGAAAGGGCTCCGCAACACAACTTCCGCCCAGTCCATCTTCATATTGCCTGGCACATACACTGAACAACTCTACATCCCTCCACTGGCTGGTCCACTCACGATCCAGGGCTATACGGGTGATGCCCGCTCCTACAAGGACAACAAGGTGGGTGACCCATGGACGAGAACAGATAGCGAGCGAGAATCAACTAACTTTGTGTATCCGTTGCAGGTCACAATAACTGGTAACCTGTCCCGCCAAAACCCTAGCCTGGCCAACAACGACGCAACGGCAACTGTTCGGCTCTGGACGTCAAACGTGAAAATTTACAACTTGAACATGGCAAACACATTCGGCCAAGCCGCTACAAGCGGACAAGCGCTAGCATTGAGTGCTCAGAAGACCAATCAGGGCTTTTATGGGTGCAAATTCACCGGATATCAAGATACCGTCTATGCAAACGAAGGGCGTCAGATCTATGCGAAGTCGTATATCAGTGGGGCAGTCGACTTCATATTTGGCCTGCGCGCTCTAGCGTGGTTCGAGGACGTTGACATCGAGTCAATTGGACCGGGCTTTGTCACTGCGAATGGCCGAGAAGCAGAGAACAATACTAGTATCTATGTTTTCCACCAGTCCAAGGTTTTGGCACCAGCGGATCCAATTCGACCTACCTTGGTCGCCCCTGGCGTCCATACAGCAGAGTAATTTTCCAAAAGACCTATCTGGGTGATGTAGTGAAGGCAGAAGGTTGGTCAAGATGGGATGCAGTCCAAAGTGTCGAGAACGTGGTGTACAAGGAGTATAAGAACTTTGGGCCAGGGGCCTTCGTCCGCCAACGAGCCAATTTTTCTTCGCAGTTGGCTGGTCCTATCAAGATTGATGATGTATTTGGCAAACGCTTCGAACAGGAGTTCTGGGTGGATGCGGACTATTTATGAAGAGTGGCTGATCGACGAGGCCGATTGGACAGACCAGGTATCTGGTGCGTCGATGGGAATCTTCTTTGAAAGTGTGCTAAACCCTGGCACAAATCTATACATTGGGTGTTGGATACGCAAAGTGAGGCCAAGCTCGAGAATGTATGACCTAAAGGCTAGATAGTCATTACGTCAGATCTGAAAGACTTCAGATGATCAACGTTTCCAGCTCATCCAAGCCTGTACGAAACTGCAACCCGGACCAGGTTCAGAGTCCAAGCATGTCGTATCATTTCCAATAAATCCTGGATCGGCAAGTGGAACCATACTCGGCCGGCCATGCGCGCATATGAACGGGAATTTGCATGCTGCTAGCTTCTGCAACAGTTGCTTACATTGCCGAACATCGATTTCATCATTAAACATGATTGCGGACCTGCAAGCCCGGGAGTGAATCAAGTCAAGAAGACTTTTTGGACAAGTCAACAGCCTAGTGACCCAGTCTGGCGACGATGCGTCGGTAGTGGAAGGATATGGAGGGAGGTATGGGTCGCCGACGTACTTCCACACTGTGGAGCGGAGAAGCGAGATCAACAAGAAAGGGTCGGCTCTGCAGCGCTCCAGAATGACAGGTGGCAACGACACTACAGACAAAACAACTTCCGCTCGCTCAGAACACTGTGCAGTGTCCACTAGATCAAACAGAATCCCCCATGCAGCGAATCTTGCAGCGTGTGCGACGAAATGGCGCCTCTCTTGCTTCGAGATGGTAAATAGAAACGGCTGGTTAAGCACAGTAGAATTGACCTGGGCTTCATGACCGAGCCTTGATTTGTAGCCGTGACGTCCTGGGATTCTTGGAGCGCAAAGTTGCTGGTAAAGATTCTCCACATGAACGCGCTCGTCAGCCGCGTGCTGGTCAATTAGGATCAAGGACGCAGCCTTGTCGGGTCTGAGTTGCTTCATTCCAACTGAGCTTATGAGCTTGACGAGAATGAACTTTTTATCGACTTGCGCAATGATTTCGGCATGGGACAGACTTTCTCTAGATATCCTACTCGAGGTCGTGCTTGAAACTCTAGTGGAATCTTTATCAAAGTCCAAGTGGAAACCTCGGCTGTTCGCATGCCGACTATGTTTCTCATCAAATCCAGGATCACGAGGTAATATCTGCTCGATGTGCTTTTCGGTATTCCTGAACACTGGATTGTCCCAATCTTTCAGCATAGTGTCTAACCAGGGAGTGTCCTCCAGTCGTGTTCCAGCAGTGGAGAGTCGCACCGACTTAGCGCAGTCAAGTCGAGGAACAGCAGAGCTAGATGCAATAGCGCGACTGCCGGGTCCAAGGCTTGCATGCGGCACCACATAGCCAGTGCGAGCGTTCAGGAGATATGCTTTCTTTGTCATTGGATCTGTCCAACGTATGGTGTTATCAATACGCTCGTTATGCGTCGTCGATGGTTCAAAACCCTGCTTCGGCTGGTTGTCTCTTTGCACCGCAGGCTGTGTCACAAAGCCAGCAGCTGCGGCGGGGACCAGCTGGCTTACAGGTGTTTCAGCATTACCAGTACCCCCGGAGGCGGCTAAAGGCATGGTGGTCTTCTCCGGTGGCTTGCGCAACGCTGCAAAGGTATCGAAGAATCCCGCCTTCCCAGTCTTGATGCGTGACCACTTTGCAAAAGGCCGACGATGGGAAGGCTTGATTGATTCCATTGAGGTAGCAGGAGCGGACCGCTTTCTCTTTTTGGTGTTGTCCCGAGACGTGTGGCCGCTGCGTGGTTGCGCGGCTGAAGTAGGGGTGCTGACCAAGCGCTGATGCAGAATCATCTCAAATGGTGACGGACTCTCGTACGTAGTCCGAGGAGGCCATCGTGCGTTTAATCCATCACTCTGCTGCTGTTGCTGCCGTGGTGTGGTTGGGCGAAAGTGGTACATGGACAGCCACTGTGTGATCATGGCTTCCAGCACTTCTACGATAGTCTGGAGGTTGGTCTGATCTTCAACGAAACGATCATCATGGAGCCCCGAACCGCTCTCCTTCCGAAGTGAGATGCGCAAGTGAAACATGGGGTATTTGTCAACGCCCTTCCGTGCCTTCAGTTGTCGACTAGTGTGCCCATCCATTATGGACCGCTTGTCTAACGGCCGGCGGATTTTGTCGAAATGATGCACGCCAGCATCATCCTCGACAGTCCCAAAGCTGGACAGTCTAAAGAGACGGTTGACTTGGTTGTAGAGCTCGTTGTATTCGACTTCAGCTAACAATGGCCGGACACCGAAGGAAATAAACTGTATACTCTTAGTCGGTGCTGGGTTCAATGAGATTGCGCCTCTGATGGAGAGAGTGCTTGTTGAGGCCGAAACCGGCACCCACGATGGCCATTCGTCGACAGAAATGCAGCTGGCTTGGGTAAGAACGGCGAGCATGTGGAACAGACGTGTCGACGGCCCGTTGTCGACATGATGCGCTGCATGCGCGAGACGCGCCGTCTGCTTAGCATCGGAGGTATGGAAGCTGAAGACGACATGGTTATTAGCGTCCCGAACTCGCAGGGACACACAGCCGCCCCAGCTGAGTAACAAGCCCGTCACACTCGTCTTGGTAGAGCTCCACAGTCGGTCATTCTCCGTCCTTTGCTCTAGGAGCCGCGACCGCTGTTTGACGCGCACGGGCAGGTTCCCAAACAAGTTGCGGACTGTCACGCGGGTACCATGCTTGCCGTGCACGTGAGTGTGGGCCGATGCGGGCAATTGCCGCTCGATGGTGCTGGCATGGTGGAAAGTGAGCGAGTTGTGGGAGCGGTGTTGGTGGTGGCGCGAGGTGATGGACAGGAGGGACACGGCGGAGAGGGAAGCAAGAAAGGTGCCGTTGCGGCCAAGCAGGGCTTCGTGGGCGTCGTGTTTGGAGCTATCTGGGGCCTGTCAGTGGCTCTTCTGGACGACAGGCGAGCAAGTACAGACGGTGCAGCTTCCCCAGCCCACCGTCCTCGGTGAAGTCGAGTGGAGCTATGCCCAGCCCGTCATCTTCGACGGTACACGCGCCGCGGGCAAAGTCGACTGTGGCTTCGACCCTGGTGGCCTGTGCATCGAGCGAGTTCTTGAGGAGCTCGAGCACGACACCTGTGAGCGACACGATGGCCGTCGAGGACTTGATCTGGGCCACCACGTCGGCGGGCAGTGGCAGGATAGCCCGCCCTGGCCGCCTGGGGTCGAGTGTCATGACGCAGGCTGGACACGCGTGGACTGTAGTGGGGGCAGAGGCATGTTGGAGATGCTCTGCGCTCTGCGCTCTGTGGGACAGTCGGGCACAAGTGGAGGCTGCCTGGGTACTGTAGGTGGTGGTTGTGCATGGCGGCAGGCGCAGGCGCGTCGTGGCGTTTACAAGTATATCTCCATCACATAGCGCAGCGGGCCGCCCTGCGCCGGCAGAAGGGTCCAGCGGAGATATGCACGCTCACTGCACCTCCCTGCAAGCCGCGCCCCATGCTACATCAAACACGACGTCTCCCTCTCCCCAAGCTGCACACTGCACACTGCTCGCGCGCATCCCATCCATACGATATTCCAGATCCGGCCTGCACCCGCCTGCGCCAGCCTCGTCCGCTGCCCACTCCGCATTGCATACCACGTGCACGCAACATCCCTGAGCCTCAGCCTGTCGACACACCGCCAGGCGCCCTTCACTCTGCCGCCGGCATCCTCGCGCTAGAAGATGGCCACGGCCGAAGCTGCGTCGAGACCCCATGGTACGTCCTCGCCCTGGATCCTGCACAGCCACCGTCGTTGGCGCGTTGGCAGAAACACGTTCCCAGATGCCGCCTTGTTGCATCTGCACCCCTCGCGCATCACATATCGATACTAATGCGTGGCCCTGAAGACCGGCAGTCGCGCAAACGGCCCTTTGCGGGCTGGATGAAGCGCCTCGCGAATCTGAAGCCCTCGTCCTCCGAGTCGCCCAGCGGCTCCGGCAAGAAGAGCAGCGGCACCGCGCCCACCAAGACGAAGAAGACGGCCGCGAAGAACAACCCCTACCCCGAGTCAGGCATCGTCAACAACCACGCGCCCGGCCGCTTGTCTTACTCTGCGCCCGGCACCCCGCGGTCCAAGGAGAGCTTCACATCGGCAGAAGAGGGCACGTCAGAGCAGCAGCGCGCGCTCGCAAAGAGCAATAGGTCCACTGCGCCCACCGTCGCCACAGTCCCCGAGACACTCCACTCGGCGCGATCAAAGGCCGACACAGGCAACAGCCATCTAATGGGCGGCGGCAGCACCTTCTCCTCGCCCAATGCATCCGAGCACTCCCTCACCACCACCCTGACCACCATACAATCTAGCGCGCCGTCGAACGTGCTTGGAGGCGCCCACGCTCAGGCGCCGGCTGCCAATGGCGCCCCTGTGCACTTTTCACATCAGTTTCCCACCGTCTCGCCCCCACCCTCAGCAATCCCACCGCATCTCGCCCCCCAGCAGCAGCCAAACTCGTACCAAGGCGCCACGGCGAACAACATTCTCACCGACAATGCGTCCATCTTAACCCTCGCCTCGTCTTCCAAGCGACGCCGCCGCAATTCACTCGACACCAACGCCTCGGTGCGGGCGCTGGCTCCATCCTCCCACTACGGCGGCAGTCGCGAATCGCTGCCGCTGAGTGTCCTGTCAGGCACCGCCGACACCATATACTCGCCCTCGAACAGGCCGCCTAATGTTGGCGGATTCGCGAATGCTGAGCGCGCAAGTGTGTACTCGGCGTCGGGCGTGACAGCCCCCGTGCTGAGCAGCGAGCGCAACAGCTACTACGCAAACAAACAGAACGCGGACGGGCTCAGCATTCGAAGTGGGCTACTGGGCCACGGTCGCACCGATAGTATCAGCAGCATCAGAGCCACCCCTACCAGCCCGCTTGCGAGCCCGAGAGATCCAACCGGCCCTGGAAAGATGAGTCGACGAAGTTCAGACTGGAGGGACGCGAGGGAAGCTAGTGACGAGGACGACACACCGGCAAGCCCGACGGGAGTGGAGCACGATGACAAGCCGGCAGCGAAGACTATATCCTGAGCTGAGAGGAACATGGCCATGAAGGCGGGCATGCTGCATTTGTTTGGGCAATCGTTGGAAGGTCGTTACAAAGAATTGTTATTGAGTGCAGCCCATGAGCCTGCCATTATATACCCATTGCCATTACATCAAAACTGAGACACATGCACGAGCATGGCATGAAGACATCGTGCAAGCTATGGATGTATGAACGCAATGAGACCCGAACAACCAGATAATTTGCGGCAGCCAGGTCAATTAAACGTTTACAGATCTTTCTCGGAACATTCTTAGAGGGCTTGTAGCGAAGGTGGCGATTTCGTACAGGCGTGACAAATTGGTTCCTTTCGGGTGCAAGCACCACTGACTGCTAAGTGACGATATCGCAAGTGCACGACGCGAGCACCATGCCACATCTTCCAATCCTCGAGCTCAAAGGATACGCGTCTGGAGACGATAGTAGTTGCAATGTTCACCGACTAGTGTTGGCAATCACGAAGGTGTTGGGTGCCAGGAAGCTCTGGACTGGTTGAAAGAAAATTGGCCAGGTCTATGCTTCCACGTGCTCCACGTGCTCCACTAGTCTCTCTTTGTTATCCCTGCGCCGACCCCCAAAGGACTCACGGCTCCCTTGAGATCTGCCGTAGTAACCATAACTCTAGAGGACATGCTTCGCGAACAAGCACAGTAGCATGTGTGCTCTCTTGTCGACAGTAATTCGTGGCAGATCATGTTTCGCCGACTCTTCCGCTTTCCTCCAACCTTTCGCCGTCGTGCGCGGCGCACACGGCTTATGACCATGTTCATCGTCTTGTTCACGACTCTTGCTTTTATGGCCCCCTTTTACGTCATCTACAAGCCGCCGAACCTTCTCATCCGGTACTTTCAGAATCGCTGGCCAGACGTTCTGTGGCACGTGCCCATGAATGAGAAGGTTGTGGCATTGACCATTGACGACGCCCCATCTGACTTCACTCGAGAGATTGTGGATGTCCTGAAAGAGAATGATGCGAAGGCGACATTCTTTGTCATTGGTGGACAAGTGAACGGGAGACAAGAGACCCTCAAGTATGTCGTTGGAAGTGGCAACGAGCTCGGCAACCACGCTATGCACGATGAGCCATCGCGCTCGCTATCATATGTGCAACTTGCTGAGCAACTCGTGGAGGTAGAAGGCTACATAAACAACACCTACGCCTCTCTAAGCATCACTCGACCGCATGATCGATTCTTCCGCCCAGGATCGGGCTTTTTCAGCGGAACCATGCGGGCTCAAATCAAAGCGATGGGCTATCACATGGTTTTAGGAAGCATTTATCCACATGACCCTCAGATCCCATATGCCAATGTCAATGCAAGACACATTCTCAGCATGGTACGCCCTGGCGGCATCATCATCTGTCACGATCGACGGAGCTGGACCGTGCCGATGCTAAGGCACGTCCTTCCGGAGCTGAAAAGGCGAGGCTATCAGGTTACCACTGTGACCGGTCTATTGAAAGCAGAGCGAAAGAGGGGGTGACCTGAAGACTCCGTCAGTCGAGAGTTCCCCGGACATCTATTCTTCCTCGTTGTGAGCATGGTAAAGCTTCCTGCACAAGTGAGGGGCGTGGGCATAGCAGGAAGTAGCGTCTCGGAGCTGCTATGCGTGCGCCTCCAAAGCCAGAGACCAGCGACATCCCGAGGCTGTGATCTTGACGAAAATCCGAGTCGAGACGAAACGATAGAGAAAGGAGATTAGATAATACTAGACAAGTGGGAAACCCGTTACTCGAACTGACTTAAGTGATGGAGGCTTGTTTCAAGGCGATGGATCCTGCTCTAAATGAAATGGATTCACGGATGTACGGGCAGTTGCTGTCCCAACCTGAATACTAGGAAGAATTTGGGACGAATTCTGCGGTGTATTGTGTTGGACAACTGTCCTGTTATCTGCCAGACGCCCTCGCCTGGTCGTCAGCGACCCAAAGTTCTCGTCCAGCGTTGCTTGCTTGCCTCGAAGAATTCTGGCTTTACAACGCCTTCCTTAGAGCACTCCTGAACGGAATGATTTCCACTTTGCTCAGATCCCACACACCATGCTCGACGTAGACATCCTTCTTCAACCTCTCCACGACCTCCTCCCTCGTCTTTGCGCCAATGAGCATAGCAGAGCCTTTCATCTTTGGCGGCCCAGAGTCTCCTTCTTTGATAGGCTCCTCAAGCATGGCACCTTCAAAGACAAACATCAGCTCATCGGATCATGTGAAAAGGCTCTTGGAGACAGAGAACGTGTGACATACCTCCCCATAACCACATGTCATCCCTATCGCCCTTGAGACCCTCCAAATGCTTCTGTCGAACCGACAGGCGTTTGTCTAGTGCGCCTTGAAAATCCGGAAGAATGACGAGCCATTCCTGGAGTGGTGCGGTGCTAGATGCCATCGTGCGGAGAGTGAACTTGGTTGAAAGGATATTACGGGTGGTCGGGTGGTAAGAGGTAACTGAGGCACGAGAGAGAGGGCGGAGAGCGAGCATAAGAGGCCGAGAGTAAATGGTGGGGCAATGTGGAGCCAAGTGAAGCTATTGAATGATCGTATTCGACATCAGTTGCTTGAATGCCTTTAGTGACGATATACTTGATACCTACCTATCTCCTTAAGCGTGACTGAGCTTGAAAGTGGGTATTTCAACAGATCCTGCTGTGCTTGTTTGTACTCCGTAAGGCGCATGTACACGACATCTCCAGGGCCTTGTGCGGGGCGGATTTGCACACCTCGGAATTAAACCGCACTAAGCGGAGCCGCTATATTGCACGAATAGGACAACGGCAGGCCATTCACATGGCATAGGCAGCTCGTTGACTGCTCTTGAAGTTGGCTTTTCGATGTGTACGATGAGGCTTGAAGTGCTGTTCTTATTAAGACTAATGTGACCATGACCATACAAAATCTCATGAGCTTATTGCTCAGCGTTGTCCAATACATGATGACCGCGAACGCCAGTTCCAAACGTCCCGATGTCGAAGAAAGTAATACAAGACAGTTGCCCGTCTCACCAACGCCTAGCGCGAACTTGTACATGGAATCAATCTACCCGCTGCACATCACACAAGCCTCTGGATTCTCTATCGAGCAGGCAAGCACGGCGTCGGCGTATATGTCGCCATCTCGCCCTTTCGTGTCGTCCTCTGCGTCTTCGTCTTGCTTGTTTTTGGTTAAGGCGTCTTCATCAGGCTTACTGACCGGATCTGACGCAAGCACCTTTGGACTGTCACCCTCCTCGATGTCGGCCTTGAATGGCTTTCCAGCGAGTGCATTCTCGGTCGTGGCACCTTTAAGCTCTAATGCTGGAGGAGGAGTGGCGACGGGTGTTGGGACGCCATTGGAATCCACAGCACCATTCGGTGCCTTGGTTGCGTACATAGGCCGTGGTGCAGGAGAAGGAGAAGGTGAGGTAGCAGTTGTGCCATTTTGGAACCCCGGCTGGCGTCGCGTCTTTGGCAAAGCTCGCGCAATGTTTGTGTCTGCGATCTTGAGGGCCTCCTGGTCGACGGTAAACTGAATAGGAGCAGAAGCTGCCATCGTGCGGAGGTAGTACATGCCAGTCTTCAGACCAAGCTTCCAGCCCGCGAAGTGCATTGAGGTGATCTTGCCCATGGTCGGCTCCTTCATGTGGATGTTCAGAGACTGAGATTGGTCGATGAAGGCACCGCGATCGGCGGCCATTTGGATGATGGTGCGCTGCGAGATTTCCCATACAGTCTTGTATAGAGTCTTCGTCTCTTCGGGAATATTGGGAATTCTCTGGATAGAACCGCCATCGGCAATAATGCGGTTCTTCATATTCTCAGACCACAGCCCCATGTCGACAAGATCCTTCAGAAGCCAGGGGTTCACAACCTGGAACTCGCCAGCCAGCACGCGGCGGGAGTAGATGTTTGATGTATAGGGCTCGAAGCACTCGTTATTCCCAAGGATCTGGGAGGTAGAGGCAGTCGGCATAGGTGCAACTAGAAGAGAGTTGCGGACGCCGTGTTGAGCAATCTTGTCCTTCAACGAGGCCCAGTCCCAGAGATCAGTGGGCGTGACATTCCACAAGTCATACTGAAGCTGGCCCTTGGACACAGGAGAGCCCTCGTATGTCGCGTATGGGCCAAGCTCTTTGGCGATGTCGCAGGACGAGGTGAGAGCCGCATGGTAGATGGTCTCGAAGATCTGAATGTTGAGCTTCTTCGCCTCGGGCGACTCAAAGGGCAATCGTAAGGCCAGGAAGGCGTCAGCAAGACCTTGTACGCCAAGTCCGATTGGCCTGTGGCGGAAGTTGCTGCGACGTGCCTCCTCCACTGGGTAGTGGTTCACTTCGATGATCTTGTTCAGGTTGCGAGTAACGACCTGAGTGACCTCGTGAAGCTTGTTGAAATCGAACTCCCCACGCTTGTAGTCCACAAAAGAGGGCAGCGCAAGCGAAGCCAAGTTGCACACGGCGACCTCGTCGGGAGCAGTGTACTCAACAATCTCGGTGCAAAGGTTAGAGCTACGGATGGTACCGAGGTTCTTCTGGTTACTCTTCCTGTTGCAGGCATCTTTGTAGAGCATGAAGGGGTTTCCGGTCTCAGTCTGGGCCTCCAGGATAGCATACCAGAGCTTCTGGGCACGCACTGTCTCGCGACCACGGTTCTCGCGTTCGTATCGATGATAGAGCTCCTCGAACTCATCGCCGTACACGTCAGCAAGACCAGGAGCCTCGTTGGGGCAGAACAGTGTCCATTCGCCGTTCTCTTGAACACGCTTCATGAACAGGTCAGGGATCCACAGCGCATAGAACAGGTCGCGAGCGCGAACCTCTTCCTTGCCGTGGTTCTTGCGCAGATCGAGGAAGCCGAAGACGTCAGCATGCCATGGCTCCAGGTATATGGCAAAGGCACCAGGGCGCTTGTTGCCACCCTGGTCAACGTAGCGGGCAGTGTTATTGTAGACACGGAGCATGGGAATGAGACCATTCGAGGTTCCGTTGGTGCCACCGATGTACGAGCCAGTGGCACGGATGCGGTGCACATTGAGGCCAATACCGCCGGCAGTCTTGGAGATCAAAGCACATGTCTTGAGTGTGTCGTAGATGCCATCAATACTGTCCTCCTTCATATCGATGAGGAAGCAGGATGACATCTGTGGATTTGGTGTGCCTGCATTGAAGAGTGTGGGCGAAGCATGCGTGAAGTACTTCTGCGACATGTAGTCGTAGGTCTCGATGGCCTTCTCGATGTTTTCGCCATGGATACCAACAGCCACGCGCATCAACATGTGCTGTGGGCGCTCGGCAACCTTGCCGTTGATGCGGAGGAGGTATGAGCGCTCGAGCGTCTTGAAGCCGAAGAACTGGTAGTTGAAGTCGCGATCGTACACTATGGCCGAGTTGAGCTCCTCAGCGTGTGATTGGACGATCTTGTAGACGGCGTCTGAGATCATGGGCTGGCTTTTGCCATTCTTGGGGTTGACGTAGTTGTACAGGTCGGCCACGACGGCCGAGAACTGCTTCTTGGTCTGCTTGTGGAGGTTGGACACGGCGATACGCGCGGCGAGGATGGCGTAGTCGGGATGTGTGGTGGTCATGTAGGCCGCCGTCTCGGCCGCCTGTGGTAGGTGTGTGTCAGTACAAGCGAGGTGTGGGACGCGCGGGGAACATACCAGGTCGTCCAGCTGAATGGTCGTCACGCCGTGGTAGACGCCCGAGATGACCTTCATGGTGATGGCGGCCGGGTCGACATGGTCGGGGTCGAGGCCGTAACACAGCCTCGACACTCGCGCTGTGATCTTATCAAACTGCACGCGTTCCTTGCGTCCATCTGGGGGTGCCCGTCAGTTTGGCGTCGGCATGTGGTAGCGAGCAGGGATGCGAAGCTTACCGCGCTTGAAGACAAACATGTTGAACGTGCAGAGGAAGGAGGGAGTGTGTGGGTAGAGTGGTGGGTGAGGGATGGGTGCGGGTGTGGACGCAAGAGGGGAGGGGTGAGCGGCACTTTAAAAGGAAGACGCGTCAAAACAAAAGCACGGTTTCGATTTCGCGTCGGGGCGCGTTTCTGGCCATTTGTAAGGCGGGCTAAAGTGGCTGCAGCTCGCTGGCAGGGGTCGGCGTCGGCGAAAGGTGTGCCGGTGCCGGCGCCCGATGTTTTCGCGAGCTGCGCTTCACCTGGGACCAGTCTCGCAGTGTCGCAGTGTCGCAGTGTCGCAGTGTCGCAGTCGCTCCTACCACCAAAGCACCAATTGCCCGTCATGGCGGGCGGCCACATGAAGTACCGCCATCTCAGCCGCTCATCGGCGCATCGACAGGCGCTCCTGCGGAATCTCGTCACATCGCTCTTCAAGCACGAGTCGATAGCAACAACATGGCACAAGGCAAAGGAGGCGCAGCGGCTGGCGGAGCAGCTGGTGACGCTGGGCAAGAAGAACACAGAAGCTACGCGGCGGAGAGCGCACCAGATCTTCTATGTACGAGCCATCTTGTCGCCTCCGAATGCATGCTGATTGTGTCCAGGAGCCTAACGAAATGGTGCCAAAACTCTTCGGCCCCATACGTGACCGCTATGCAAACAGACCCGGTGGATACACACGCGTCCTGCGTATTGAGCCCTTGAAGGAGGATCAGGCCGAGTCGGCCATCCTGGAGCTCGTCGATGGGCCGAAGGACCTGCGGTTTGCCATGACCGCCAAGACACTCGCGCGCATACCAGAAAACGCCCTCTTCAACGAGAAGACGGCAGAGAACGTCAAAAAGGTCACTCGTTTTCGCGAGGGAGGCATGGACTCATTGCGGGACATGGTCAGCCAGTTGCGCCTCCAGAAGGACTTGGACAACCGGATACTGCCGCCTCCGAGGAAGGTGTATCCGGAACCGAAAATGAAGCGAGAAATGCACTACTACGAGGACACGGATTTCTACAAGGCACCAAACCCAGTCTTCAGGGTGAAGTCTGCGGCCCGATCGAAGAAGCGAGAACTGCAGGTCAAGGCGCCGAGCGCAGGGCAGAATCACGACAGATCAGGCAGGACGCAACCGGCAGGAGCTTGACACGATAGTTGTACTATACCAATGTTTTCGTGCAGTCCCATTGAGCCCCTTTCTATATCGACCGTGCCATAATCATCAGTGCGAAGTCGACTTGTGGGATTCCGACGGCATCCTGGTAGTCACTGTCCGATCGTGACTTACGGCCGGCCGTGAAATGCAGTATTTGGGTGATGGATGTCGCACCGAGTCCGCAGCGCGGAGCGTGCAGGAATGGAAAAGCAAGCCTTTGCATTATAGTAAACATTGCTCCCCTTTGCTGTTGTGTGGAGTGCCCACGTGAGGATCCGAGCCAGGTTGGTCTGACCGGGGTGCTGAGCTGCAAGCTGGCAGCTCAAGCTTCCTCACCTCCACATATGAGTGCCGTGACGTACCTGAAAATCAGCGGCAAAAGCCTCTGCGCAGGCGCGCCATCTCTGCAATTTCATCATGCGAGCAATGTTAGTGTGCAGGCCAGACTTACTTCAAGCCAAGCGGGTCTGCCATGCCGCATTGAGACGGCTGAAGCTGGTTTGCATGCGCGCGGGTCGTGAAATCAACGGTTGGCGTTGACGAGGAATGACGTCAGGTCAGGTGCAGACCGCCTTGTAACCGCGGGTACTTTAAAAGCATCCACATTCCTTGTGTCCTGCCATCATCACCCACTCGCCGCAATTTGTGACAATCAAACCCACACCCTTTTCCATCACAACTCACATATCTCCATCCACAATGGCCTCCCTACACTGTAAGCAAGCCTTCTGTTCTGCTTCTGCTCAGTCTCTATTGCCCACTTGGCCCACGCCGCACAGAGCGAGGCCAACGTGAATTCTGGAGATAGCACAACACAACAAAGGTCGAAGACTGATTCCTCGCTCTAGACCTTCCCCCTGTCAAGCCTTCTGCCATTGCTCTCGGCACGGCCTTCAACCACGCTGTCTCTCTCGCCGTCCTCGGACCCGTTTTCGGTGACGCCTACCGTCGCGCACAGCAGGCCAACTCCAAGGAAGAGTACTTCCACAGCAAGGAGGCTGCCACCGCCGCCGCTTCGTGGGGAAGCTCCATTGTCGGCTCTGCCGTCCAGACATACGGCGTCGGTGCCCTGATCAACGCCACTGGTACTCTTACGTACAAGGGCGCTGCTTACCTGGGCTCCTTGATCTTCTTCGCCTCTGCTGCTCCTTCAGTAAGTCGCACAATCTCTCATGATTGGCAGATTAGATTGTTAACCCCACCAGATCGTTTCCCAGGTCCTTACTGAGAAGCGTCCACTCGACACCATCGCCGTCGGCGCTGTTGCCCGTGTCCTCGAGACCGTTGGCCTCAGCTTGTTCCTCACCTACTGGGGTACCCGCACCAACCCCTTCGACTAAGCGTCTCGTTTGGGAAAGGCTATGAAGGAGTTTAGGGATTCTCCTCTTGGCGGTTAGATTGAGTACTTCAGACCATCACGATGGTGCAGATGACATGAGTTATGAAGAGCCAAATGTGATGGCTTGCTTCGATTATGATATGTAACATTACCTCTCAATGAAAAGGTCTAATCTCTCGCCTGCGTGTGTTCCCCAGCCCGCTACAGTTTTAAAGCGACGTGTTCTTGTCCCGGTTCAAGCATGCCTTTCGTAAGTGCTTCCTACTTGCTCAGTAAGTCGAGGAACGTGGATACGAGGCGATACCCGTGAGCAGTTCCAAGTCGAGTTGAAAGGACCTGAACACGGAGTTTCTTCGGTGGTTATACGTAGTTTTGGGGACAAACCGTTGTGGTGATCTTATTCTATACGGCACACTCGTGCTTGTATGGCATCGGTGAGGACATTGACTTGCACTTCGATTACAAATGCGATCACATCAAAGCGTTTTTGGTCCATGGTCTACAGCAGTGAGCCAGAAGCATCACACCAACGTCACTTTTCTTCCAGTATGTATTTTGTGCATGCCCTAACAACGGTCACTGTCTGCACATGAAAATCCCCTCCATGCGTGTACTAGCACCAGCAAACCTACCAACGATACGTGTGTGACCACAGGTTCTTAAAACTTATCTGCCTTGGGCTAGAGGTACGTCGCCGAAATTCTCCTTGAAGTCATCGCATGATTGTCTACTAGTTGGAGGTATACGCGACATTATAACATTATTGACAAGATTCACTACATAGGGCCAGAAAATAATTGAGCTCTACCCGTCTAAGTCGATCTAGGAAAGCAGCCGAAGTGTTTCGCCAGCCAGCAAATGCAAAGGCTAGGGAAGCAAAAATATACCACGAGAGGACGGCTCCAGATCGACCCAACCGCAAAAATAAACTCCCCCGGAAAGGCTCGAACTTTCAACCTCCTGATGAGCTACCATTACATGGATAACAGTCAGACGCGCTAGCCAATTGCGCCACGGAGGATCTGGCGCTGTTGCGCCGTGGCTTTTGGTGAAGATGAGCATTTGAGGATTTGTAAAGTATATATAGTGCACAAATTGCAGAAAGCATCAACAAAGACTCAGCAAGCGGCATGTTGGGTTCAAATCTAATTTTGGGCGGCTAATAAAAAATCTTGCAGCGGTGTGAAACCATGGTGGGGCCGGGCATCCTAGCGGACTAGGAGACAAGGCGGGAGTCTCTGCCAATGATTGACGGGATGCATAAGACAGCGTCAAGTGGCCTTTTCATGCGTGCAACACCACAGTATAGATACATATAAGCATCTGAAGAAACACTGGGTGTTGTCAAGTGAGGCAGTCTTACGTTGGGCTCCTTGATACTTAAAAGAGCCACATGCAGTGTTTTGGCTTGAAGCGTGCTTGTGAGCATGGTTCGATCACATCGAAGGCGCATGCGTCGGGGCCTTGAAAAAGGGCATTTGTACACCAACATATTCACAATCTCTGTATTCGATAGTCTGAGCCGTTTATCATCTTCGTGGCGTGCGAAGGTGGAGAGATATCCACTCCTTACGACAAGAACCTACAGGTCGCACATGTAGGTGCGCTTTCAAATGCTACCTCTCCTAAAAAAGATTCAAACAACTTCGCTCTTCAGAGAGAGACCGACGATGCCATGGCATTCTGGTCGATGTTGTTCAAGTTCAGCCTAACGGTTGGACCACCCGAAATTTACTGTACGAGTTTGGCTCTTTTCGAATGTTCCTAGCTCAGAATTGGATTGTCATACAAGAGAGGAGCCAGATTGTCAGGGCTGATTATTAGCAACGCCTTCTAAGCATGCCACCAAGTTCTAGACGTTCTAGACGTGACTGGCCTCGGTCGAGACACCCCGAGACCTTATGACTCCGTCACAGCATTGCGTTCTGCAAGCAAGATACCAGCTCAATGGTGTGTCGTCCATGATTAGAACAACATGGTGATTGTCATCTAGCACCTCTAGATCTAAACGTCATGTCCTCATAGGACTCGTTAATCTATCGTTATGCTCATCTCTTTGGCTGCCCATTTGCGCCATCATCAATCCTCTTTCTTCGTCTTCATCGCCTCTTTCTCTCGTTGGGGCTGTCTTCGGATCCTCTTTGTGCATTGCCACGTATATCGCCGACCCTAGTATCAGTGATGAACCAATAATTGATAGTGCCCCAGGCGTGGTACCCCACACCAACTTGTCAAAGGTGAGAGCGAAAAGCATCTGCATGTACACCATGTTGGTCGCGCGAGATGACTTTTCATATTGGAGCCCGGCCGCTAGGAGAAATTGCTTGGAAGCGTTAGCAGTATTAATGACCCGAAGCTCATGCACATACCATGACGAAACCACAGATACCGAGAAAGATCAAATAGCACCAGTCTTTCAAGTACCGGGGAAGCAAGAAGCCGACGCCAGGCATGGCAAACATGGCGACAAGGCTGACAATGGTACACCACGTCGCGAAGTAGTTGACGGAGATCAACGGATGTGCGCGCTTGCCGATCCAACGGATCGTCGTGTATGCTCCGGCTGCGCCCAGCACGCCCAGCATTGCGATTCCCACTGCCGTCGCTCTCTGGGTTGGTGTAACGGCATCGTAATCGGCTGCAAGTCGATCACGTGACGCCGTCGTTTTGTTTAGGAAGTCAAGGTCTTCGTCACCACTCGCAGGAGGTACTGGATCGCCAGAGCGTGAGAGAGCTGCGAAGAGCGAGACAGGTCTGGCAATAAGGACGACACCGAATAGGGACACATAGGCCGCAATCTGTTCCATGCGAGTGAAGGGCTCATGGATGAGATAGCTGCAGGCCCAGCAAGCGAGGCTAGGCGCTAAGAAGGTGATGACTGTGGCATCGGCCAAGGGTAGATATAACAGCGAGTCTGCAGATGTCAGCCACGCACATTGAATGGGTAGGGTGATGGGAAGTACTGTAGGTCTCAGCACGACACAACAAGCAGCATAGCGGTCTGTGGGCGCTTCCTAGCGACACTCGACAAGCAAGCCGGAAGGGAGGCTTTCGCAAAGGTTACTGTTCCCATCACCACGTCCAAGTACTTACAATACATGCCGAAAACGCCAAAGAAGCCGGACAAGCCACGGGCAACCAGCAAGGGCCTGACTTCGCGGAGGCCGAATGGAAAATGCTCGATCCTCTTGCGCCACATATAGAGGGAGGCGCATACGACAGTGATGAACATCCTGGCAAAGAGGATTTGGAAAGGATGATAGCCTTTGCCTAGAGGACATCAGCGTCATTTGCAACAGTGCCGGTGGACGAGGCTGGCTGTACCGTCGTTTCCTTCCATTTCTAGGATGCGGGTGGTCACGTTCATCAAGGTTCCAAACAACTGTGCTATCAAGACAAGAGCAAGACCCTTGTTCGTGACCCAGAACAAGTGCAGCCTGGCCAAGATGGTCCGCGGCGGCGCAGGTGAACGGGAAGCCTGTGTACGACCATGTTGTGCGGGCAGGTAGTCGGGGCTGCGACCCAGACGGATGTTGTTCGAGTCGTCTATGGAGATGAGGGATGGATCTGGGGACGAGGCGCGAATTGCCCCGCGATTGACATGGAGCGGAGGCTCGGGCTTATCGCCGGGATTACCGGTACAAGCAGTCGCTGGGTGCAGCTCTCGCTCGCCGCTTTGCTGGACATGTTGTGCATCATCTTGAGGCGTCTTGGAGAGGACCGGCAGGGCCATGGCGCTTCAGCGGACGGTCCTGGGAACGGTCCGGACGAGATGGCGAGGTTGAGTGCTGTGGGCGGGCCTGAGAGAGGCTGTTGGAGTCCAGCACGCTATCCGAGAATCAGGAAGGCGCGAGCTGATGCCAGCGAGTCAGGCACGCGATATCCATAACTCCAGGCCCATCATTGTTACGCCGTGGCTCAGCCACCACCGCCGTGTGCGACTATTTTCTGGCTGCGCATCCTCGCCGTGCACTGCGAAGTTGTCAGGAGAGGCGCACGGGCGACGAAGCACGTGGCAGACACGCGAGCAGCTGTACCATGGGCGGGGCGAGGTGACTGACAGCATGTTCAAGTCGATGGGGGCGAAGACTACCGGCAAGTTGCTCCCTCGCAAAGCATGCTCCCCATTGGATACTACTGCCGGTTTTTCTCCACTGCTGACCCCCGCAAGGACGGCTCGTGTCTCATAAAGCAGCCCCAGCGGTTGCCCTGTTCAGTTTACTATACATGAGCTTGACCGGTCATAGTGGTTGGAGCGCCTATGTCGTACATGAACCCTTGACATCATGTCGGTGACTGGCTGCAGCCATTTGGAAAACACGCATAGTTGATCAACGGATCAGAACCACGAGGCGAGGCATCGGCACCATGGCGTGACCACTGCGCATTGTGCAAAAGTGTGGCATGCAGAGCGGCGCGGGTTGCGCTCGAGTCAGTACCGCAGCATCTCCAGTCTCGCGACAAAGTCCCGCAATGCTTCGAACCTGAGTCCTATCAACGGTGTGCCATCGGGTTGACGTGCTTAGGCGAACATGGGATGAAACCTTGTACTCAAGCAAATATGGCCCAAGCTTCGAACGATTCTTACCAGCCGCCTGCGTGCGCTTCGAGCGGAAGGCTTGCAGTGGGTTTTGGCGTACGATGCCTTCTCCAGAAGCCTGAAACAAGGCGGCTACGTCTGACACTGGCGGCGCGTTGATCGCTGCAATGCGGAAGGCCTTCGGTGCTGATCGAATCATGGGGTGCATGGAACAGCCCGTCGCTTCCAGATTCGCCAAATTTTAAACTGGAGTGGAAGTTGCCAGTCTACACTTGTCTGGCGGCATTTTCTATCGGCAGAGCGAGGCCGATTTGGTCGGAACATCCTC